>Ga0101943_1000089_pt1 | contig 258521 bp, 201 predicted proteins | sample DewCreD2012metaG_5_FD_75244 | JGI IMG/M metagenome (GOLD analysis project Ga0101943, IMG submission 75244) | Hot spring sediment bacterial and archeal communities from British Columbia, Canada, to study Microbial Dark Matter (Phase II) - Dewar... ... | reverse complement strand
TGATATGCAGGACTCTGTCCAGGAATAGATGGCACCGTGAAGCACGTGCTACGATAGACAAATTTCTCCACCCTCTTCCCCTCTCTCCTATCTCCTATCTTCTATCTTCTATCTTCTATCTTCTATCTCCTATCTCCTATCTCCTATCTCCTATCTCCTATCTCCTATCTCCTTCCGTCAGTTGTTGCAATTCCTCGACCAGCTTACGTGCCTGTGGCGAAAGGTTGGTCGGCAAAATGGCGCTGACGGTAACGTAGAGATCGCCATGCTGATGGCTGTGCATTAGCGGCATCCCCTGACCGGCAATACGAAACACCCGTCCGTTCTGGGTTTGCGGTGGAATATTCAGGGTCAGGGTTTTACCTGACAGCAGTGGAATCTGGGTTTGTCCTCCCAGCAACAGGGTGTACATACTCACCGGGATAGTTGTGTGCAGGTCATTTCCTTTACGCTCAAAGCGCTCGTGCGGTTTGACGGTCACGACCAGGTAGAGATCACCACGCCGACCACCATTGAGCCCGGGTGCACCTTCCCCAGGCACGCGCACCCGTTTGCCGGTATCGATGCCGGCGGGAATCTTTACGGTGATCGTGCGTGGTGTGCCGTTGGGGTTTGAAAACTGGACGGTGCGTTGGGTGCCGCTATACGCTTCCTCAAGCGTCAGCTCAACCGGTTGTTCAACATCTTGCCCATCGAGACGTACATTGAACCCACTACCGGCTGTGCGGCGCTGACCAAAGAGTGTCTCAAATAAATCAGCAAAATCCTGACTACCGTAATCAAAACCACCAAACCCGGTTTGTTCATAACGGCGAAAGTCACTGCCGAAGCGGTCATATTTCGCACGTTGCTCTTTATCGGATAGTACCTGATAGGCTTCGTTGATCTCTTTGAAGCGTGCTTCAGCTTGTGGATCGCCCGGATTGACGTCAGGGTGATACTTACGCGCCAGACGGCGGTACGCCTGCTTAATCTCCTCATCACTGGCGGTTCGGCTTACCCCCAGTACCTGATAATAGTCCTTCATAGATGTGCCTCGTACCGTGATATAGAAGAGCAGCATACCGGGCTTGGGCTGCTGAGGGCTTATGTTTGATTGTAGAGAGGCTTGCCGGCGGCGTCAAGATCACCTGTGTTAGATATGTGTATATTCTGTACGATGACAGAACATCACCGCTCTAGAAGCGGTTGCGGTATTCGTTAAGGGGAGGAGGTAGGAGCGAGGAAATAGATAGGAAGTAGAACTTATTCATAAAAACTGTGTTGTCGTACTCCCAGACTGTCGCACAGGCGCATGAATGCTTGCCAATCACCACACCAGCATATCCTGCTCCCAGTCTACCAGTGTGGTAGCGAGGAGGCCTGACGACTATCGCCATTGCCATCACGCGCTGGATGTGTTGCCTTGCCCGCTGGTCATCCGCGTGTTGCGTGGTATGGAGTGCGGCAGCCATGCTGCCGCAGCAGCCGTGCTCACGATCCGGCGCATGGCACGCCGTTGATCCTGCTGGGCACGGGGATGAGGTGTGGGAACGTCACGATCATAGAGTCGGTCAGTAACGAATTGAGATAGCTTATAGTAGCTGTTTTTTGAAATAAGTTATATATTAAAAACTGATTAAGCGCATTAGAAAGAGAAAAATTGTCTCTCTATCACTTGCCAAAATGACACATCTACGGTACTATGCGCATGCCCATTTCGGTTTAACGTCGGTTTGCACCTTGCGGCTTGCGTGTCTTGGGAAGATCGGCCTGGCTACCGGTTATCACGTGGTGTCCAGGGCCGATCCTGGTTGTTCGTGACTTGAAACGGAGAGCATGTCCTATGGAAAAGATCTCGCGTCGGCGGTTTCTCAAGGGGACGGTCGCTCTGGGAGCTGGTGCATTGCTGTCGATCTACAGCGACGGCAGCTTTCGGTTGGCGTTAGCGCAGGAGAATCCGGTCTTTCGTATGCGGGTGTTGCATACCAATGACCATCATGCCCGCATCGAACCGGTATTCAGCGGGAATAACCCGGTTCACGGCGGTGTGTCGCGACGCAAAGCACTGATTGACAAGATTCGCCGGGAAACGGCAATGCCAACCTTGCTGGTTGATGCCGGTGACGTTTTTCAGGGAACACTGTACTTCAATCAGTACAATGGGATGGCCGATCTCGAATTCTACAACGCGATGGGCTACGAGGCGATGGCCATCGGTAACCACGAGTTTGATAAGGGGCCTCAGGCACTGGTCGATTTCATCACCCGGGCCAACTTTCCGGTATTGAGCGCCAATATCAGCGTTGCCGCCGGTAATCCGCTGGCCGGTCTGATCAAGCCACGCACCATTATCGAAAAAGATGGCCGGAAGATTGGAATCTTCAGCCTGACCCCAGAAGATACTGGTGTGCTCTCGAATGCCGGGCCGGGTATCAGCTTTACGTCGGCGATTGAAGCTGCCCGGCAACAGGTGGCTGCCTTGAAAGCCGAAGGGGTGTTTACCATCATTGCCCTGACCCACGTGGGAATTAACGTTGATCGCCAGATTGCTCGTGAAGTCGGGGGGATGAGCATGATTATCGGCGGTCACTCCCATACACCGATGGCACCGATGAACAACGTCAAGACGCCGCCGTACCCCGAACTGATTGCCGGTCCTGATGGGAAGCCGGTGGTTGTGGTGACCGATTGGGAGTGGGGGCGCTGGTTAGGTGATATTACGGTTGCCTTCAACGCTTCCGGTACCGTGATCGATCTGCAGGGTAACCCGACCGAAATCGTGCCATCACTCACCGCCGATCAGGGTTTCGAGAACCGGATCGCTGTCTTCCGTGGCCCCATCGATCAGTTGCGGGCACGTGTGGTTGGTTCTACCGCGGTTGACCTTGATGGTAGTCGGACGAATGTTCGTTCGCGTGAAACCAACCTGGGGAATTTGATCGCCGATGCGATGCTAGCCAAAGTACGCAATTCGGGTGCAACGATTGCGATTATGAATGGTGGTGGTATTCGCACTTCGATCCCGGCTGGACCGATTACTGTTGGGCAAATCCTGGAAGTGTTGCCATTCGGTAACACCCTGGCGCTGGTCACCCTGACCGGTGCGCAGGTGATAGAGGCTTTGAACAATGGTGTGAGCCAGGTGGAGAGTGGTGCCGGTCGCTTCCCGCAGGTTGCTGGCATTCGCTTCACCTACGATCCTTCTCTCCCGGCAAGTGGCCGGGTTACCAGCGTAACAGTAGGTGGATCGCCGATTGATCCAGGTGCCGACTATATCGTGGTGACTAATAACTTTTTGTTGGCAGGCGGTGATGGCTACAGCGTCTTTACCCGTGGGCGCAACCAGGTAGACACCGGCTTTATCCTGGCCGATGTGGTAGAGGAGTATGTTGCGGCGAACTCGCCGCTTAATCCGGCAGTCGATGGCCGGATTGCAATTGGTGCTGCACCGGCAACCACCCCGGCTCAGCCGACCACACCAACCCCAGCGACGTTACCCAATACTGGTGGTGCGCTGGCACCGCTGGCCTGGCTGGCCGGATTGGGTGCAGCCGCGCTGGCCGGTGGTGCGGCCTTGCAACGCTCCGCCGCTGAAAGCCACGAAAAGGAAGAGGCTGACGCAGACGTAGAGACGGTTCGCTAAAGCGGTTTGGTTCGTAACTACGGCAAAGGGGGCGTGAGTATCGCCCCCTTTGCTCTGTCGCTTGTAGTGCCGGCTGGAAGCCGGTATGACCAGCAATGTGGTACTGACTGGAAGCCAGTACCACTCCTATTCGGCTCGTGACCACTCCTAAAGTGTGAGACCTCCATCAACCGGCAATACCTCACCGGTGATAAAGCTCGACTCATCAGATGCAAGGAAAAGATAGGCGTAGGCCATATCCTCAGCGGTACCTAACCGGCGTAGCGGTGTGCGGCCTTTGAACTCCTCGAGCACCTTTGCCGGCACATGCGAAATCATGTCGGTCTGGGTAAAACCAGGAGCAACGGCGTTGACCCGGATGCCACTCGGCCCAAATTCGCGGGCCCAGGTCTTGGTCATTCCAATCACGCCAGCTTTGGTGGCGACATAATTGGTCTGGCCGAAATTGCCTTCAAACGCCACGATAGAAGCCGCATTGATAATAGAGCCGCCACCCTGCTCGATCATGATCGGAGCCACGTATTTGGTGCAGAGCCAGACGCCTTTCAGGTTGACATTGATCACGGCATCAAATTGTTCTTCAGTCATCTTAATCATCCGGGCATCGCGGGTAATGCCGGCATTGTTCACCAATACATCAATTCTACCGGCCCATTCAACAACTGCTTTTACCGCAGCTTCCACCGAGGCGGCCTGGCCCACGTTCATGAAAAACGCTTTGGCTTCACCGCCCACATCGACAATTGCCTGCGCTGTTGCCTGAGCTGCTTCCTCATTAATATCGGCAACGGCAACTTTGGCGCCGTGCTGACCAAATAACAGGGCAGTTGCCCGTCCAATTCCCTGACCGGCACCGGTAATCAGGGCTACTTTGCCACTAAGACGCATTGTTTTCTCCTTTTCAGTACACAAACACGCCGAAAACGGCACAAAAAACCAGACCGGCAGAAAGACCGGCAAGCATGAAAACTTGACAGCACAGAACGGTGCATCGTCAGCCTTACAGGTGACGATGTCAACCGCTGTGCGTATCAACGAAATGATGGGATGTCAGGTGCTGCGTTCGCTCAACCAGGCTTCCATCAGGGGCCAGGCACGTTTGCTGGCACCACTGCCGACCATAATACCGATATGGCCACCTTTCAATTCGATCAATTTCTTATCTTTACTTCCGACCCGATCCATGATTGAGCGTGATTGACAGTTGGGCACAATGTGATCTTTATCGGCAATCACATTCAGGAGATTAGCCCTGATATTCGCTACATCAACCACCCGTCCTTCCATCATGAGCCTGTTCTCCATCAAGCGGTTTTCGCGGAAAAATTCCACGACCCACTGACGGAAAGCAGCACCAGGAAAGTCGACGTTATCGGTCACCCATGTGTTCATCGCCAGCCATGCCTCGACAACTGCCGGGTTGTCGAGATTATCCCATAGCTTGAGGTAGGTGCCGATGTAGTTCTCAACCGGCTTCAGCATCTTGTTGCCGTATTCGATCACGGCTGCCGGGACATTTCCAAACTGGCGAACCAGTTCATCAACGTTGTAATACTCGGTATTGAGCCAGCGACTGAAGGTACTTCCCTCTTTGTCGCTGAAATCGAGCGGTGCGGTAAGCAGGATCAAATTGCGCAGGCCGTCATCGGGGCGCATCGCAGCGTAAATCGTGACAATCGTGGCCCCGATACACCAGCCGAGCATCGAGAACTCACGCTTGCCGCTGTGCCGCTGCATCGCCCGAATGGCCCGTGGCAGGAACTTCAGCGAATAATCTTCAAAATCGTAATGGGCATCTTCCAATCCTGGACGACCCCAATCGAGCAGATAGACTTCATAGCCGTGCTGGAGCAGGAATTCTACGAAGCTATTGCCGGGGCGCAGATCGAAGATATACGGTCGATTGATCAAGGCGAAGACGAGCAAGATCGGTACCGGTTTGCGCTGCTCCGGTGGTACTTGCGGATAATAATGGTAAAGACGCATCTTGTTCAACGCCCAGATCTGCTCTTTAGGCGTCTGACCGACAGCAACCCGAATACGATTGGTAGCGATGCGAGCAGCCATATCACTGCTCTTCGTTGTGCGCTCGATCTCTTTCAGCAACTGCTCGGTCATCCGCTCAAGATCGATTGGCGCGGCATCAGAACTGGTCATGATCAAACACTCCTACTCTTTGTCTTCAGTCGTTGCCTTGCGGGTACGACCGGAGGGACGGACGGCGGCGAGAGCGGTCAGTTGTTCCTCGATACCCCGCAGGCGTTCATCAATCACGCCAACGTCAACTGCGGTGGGTGTTTGCGCAACTGCCAGCTTGCGCACCAGGTCAGTCAATTCATCGAGTTGAGCCTGCATATCATCGAGACGAAATTCGATGTTTGTTAATCGTTCGGCCAGGGTCACTACCTCATTGCGAGAGGGAAGCTGAGCCTGAGCCAGATAGCGCTCCATGTATTGTTGGACGGCCTGCTGTACCGGTCCTGAGATAGCCAGGAGCGCATCGAGTTGGGCGCCAATCGCCTGCGAGAACGTTTCGGTGTTGACCATCGCGGTCAGGCTTTTTGCCCATGCTTCGAGGCTGGCGTCGCGCCAGGCGCGCCAGGTCCCGATTGGATCATTCGGGTCAAAGCCATTTGGAGGCTGAGTCATTGCCAATCTCCTTGTAATGACACGCCACAAAGGCGCGTTGAGATGCGCGGTTCTGCTTGTAGGGTAGTGATTGTAGTTACAGGATGGTTACATGCAGTATACACTTCTCGGGGCGGGGTGTGGTAAAGCTCTGTCCACGCAGGGTTGAGGAGCTATAGAGGGTAAGGGGTAGTGTCCACAAGAGTGCGCAACGTGATCTGTACCTGCTGTAACATCACAGATGGGGGGAGACCTCTAGGGTTTCCCCCCATCTCCTACCGGAACTATTGAGAATGGTGTCAGGTGTTGTTGATGAAGCGCGGTTGATACCGTGGGATCATCAGCCCAAGCCGATTACAACGCCCGATCCGCTGTAACCGGTTGGGAGGAGACGCGCTGTCCGGTTGCCGGCCACCACCAGATAATTGCGATGCTTAGCAGCAGGACAATCGTTGTGACTAATCCGCCCTCTGGGCCGAATGCGCCGCCGGTCAACCAGTCAGGACCGGTCTCGACCAGATTGAAGATCATACCACCGCTAACCATCTGGCCGCTCACTTCCAGTCCGAAGAGGTTGCCCTGCGCCCAGTTCCAGATTGAATGAAAAGCACAGATACCCCACAGCGACTCTTCACGCAGAGCGTAGAGTGCGCCAAATAGACCATACAAAGCCAGATTGATCATTGCCAGCACACTCAGGTTGGGATTGAGAGCGTGCATAAAGGCAAAAAAGAGTGATGAGATGAGTAACCCGACCCATACCCGGTAGCGGGCCGCGAGGGTCGGTAACATCCAGCCCCGGGTGAAAATTTCTTCGGCTGCGCCCTGAATCAGCCAGCCCGGGAAGAAGACCAGCACGACTCCACCGAGCGCTGCCAGCCCAACCTGGGCAGGATCACTATCCTCGATAGCAATGTACCCCGGCAGTGCCATCAGCCCTACAATTGCCGCGAATGCAGCCAACCCGATGAGCAGGCCGCGACCGTAGAGAAAGAGGATTCTTCCCCGCTCGAAACCAAGAGTGGTGAAAGAACGTCGCTCGTAAAAGCGTATCCACAACCAGGTGAACAGAATCATTGCCCCGAAGGCCACCATTAACTGAAGGGACAACCCAAGCCCTGATAGCAGCGGCGGTTGGGTAAGCGCACTCTCTTCAGTTATCGGTATGATACCGGCGAGGAAAAGCATGAAGACAATCGGCAAGGCAAAAAGCTGCGAACCAAAAGCGATGAATAAACCAACCAGTATCACTGCCCACCAGGGTGGTAGACGTTGACCACTGCGCGCCAGATCGTACAGACGGTTGTGCGTAAGCCACTGAGGGATCATATCTGCTCCTTATTATCAATAATAATATCGTTATCATTTATTCTAACAATAACCATACATCGTCGTCAAGAGGGATCGAGTCGGGTAAAAGATGATCTGTAACCCTGGCTCTGCTACCCCTGGTGTTGGTTGTGCAAGCGACCTGTGCGTCCGGGTGACATCACTATCGTTCAGGTGTGATCCTCGTGCTACGGTGTTAACAGGTATGCCATTGGCGAGTCGCCGGTGGATTGGTGTGGGTGTAGGGGCGACGCATGCGTCGCCCCTACTGGCGCTGGTGCCGGGAAGCCATGCATTACCCATAACTGGCGTCAACCACGTGCGTATCAGCGAGTATGAACGCCACGGGTGCTGTTGTGGGCAACTGGCCCGGTGGCAACGCGCAGCTCCAGCCGTGCTATCACGTACTGGAAAGGTTGCCTTACGCGCCCATCATGTGCGTGTCGCAGGGTTTGGAGTGCGGCAGCCATGCTGCCGCGCCAGCCGTACACACGATCCGGCGCGTGTCACAACGTTCCTCATCCTGGTCACGGAGAAACTGGATGTGATCGTTTCGATCAGCGAGTCGGTCCGGCATGAATGCGATACCTGTGTGTAAACGTTTGGTTATACCAGGTTCGTGCCTGCGCACCATTGGCTACAGCCAGCACCTGACGGCGGTTGAGAGGATGCCTCCACGCAGGCTGGAAGTCTGCGCCATGGAGAGCTGCCACGGGGAGCGCTTGCAGCCCGGCCTAACGCAGCGTGACGTGTGAGTAATGCATAGGGTAAAGGGAGGGGCTTTATTGCTGGCGGCAAGCGAATCGGCGGCCTGTACACTGGAGAGTCGCTGGTGGATTGTCATCGGCAACGCATGCGACGCTCCTCCTGGCGCTAGCATCCAGCGTCGGCATCGTAGGGGCGACGCATGCGTCGCCTCTACTGGCTCCGGTGCAGGGAAAGGAGGGGCTTTATTGCTGGTGGTACAGCGAGCAGGCAGCCGGTACAATTGGACAACCGGGTGCATAGCGACAGGCAGCATTAGTACAGGTAAGTCGCCACAAAGTAGTGAAGCTTTCCGGAATGAACATCTGGCGATAGTGTAACTTGTTGAAAGAGAAGAATGAAATCCATGGGGCTAGACAGTGAGGATAGAGTACGGTATACTCATGTCAGGAATATTTAGAAACTTGGCTAAATGTCTATGGAACAGTCGATAACTCGCACTCTTCAGGCACTCTCGGATCCGACGCGACGGGCGATCATTCGGATGCTCAACGAGCGCGATATGACCGCCGGTGAAATTGCTGCCCACTTCGCGATCTCGGCACCGAGTGTTTCTCATCATTTGAATGTATTGAAAACAGCCGATCTGGTCACTGCCGAACGACAGGGGCAGCGGATTGTGTATCGGGTAAATGCTACGGTTTTGCAAGAGATGCTCAGTAGCTTACTGGATTTATTGCGCATCGGCGTCGAGCGGAAGGAGGACGGACATGCGTAATCTACGGTTAATGCTAATCGTTGTGGTACTGATGTGGGGGTTTGGCCTAATCATGCTACCGTCCATTCCCGATCCGGCGCCTATCCACTGGAATGCTGCGGGTGAGGTCGATGGTTACGGAAGTCCGTGGATTGTAGCTTTGTTGCCCCCAATCGTGGCAACAATCATGGCGCTCCTGGCATTGGTGTTGCCACGCATCGATCCACGCGGTCAGGGGTACACGGCATTTTTCCGCACCTACGCACTGATTATGAACAGTCTGGTGCTGTTTTTTGCCGGGTTACAGGTCATTACGATTGGCGTAGCCGTGGGGTGGCCGGTCAGCGTTCCGCGTCTGCTCTGTTTGGGAATGTCACTCTTGATCGTCGTGTTGGGTAACGAGTTAGGACGGGTAACCCCCAACTATTTTGTTGGTATTCGCACACCATGGACGCTCGCCGATCCCGATGTCTGGCGCAAGACACATCGGGTTGGGGCCAGGTTGTTTGTTGCCGGTGGTGGCCTGGCTGCTCTATCCAGTCTGGTTGTGCCTGAAGAATGGCTCTTCGTGGCAACCTTGTTATTCGTGATCGTTCCGGTGCTGGCAACGATTCCGTATTCGTATGTGGTCTGGCGGCAATTACGGAGTGGTTAAGTATTTGCCGCGAAGAAGAGAAGGAAACGTGAATGACTGCTCTCAATTGGCGCGGTATAGGCTGGTTTATCGGATTAGCAATCGGCTTCGCGTGGCTCTGCTGTTTACCACTCTGGCTCAGTGGTCAGGGGCTAAATCATCCGTTAGCGTTTGCACTCATCTTACTGATGATGTTTACGCCATCTCTGGCGACGCTCATTGTAGTACGCTGGATCAGTCCACCACCGGTTGGTATCGTCAAAGCAACCGGTCTGGGGTTGGGAAAGGGACGGCGATGGGGATGGTACTGGTTGTTTGCCTGGACAGTACCGGCGCTGGTGATGGTCATTTCGCCATTTTTCAGTGCGTTGCTTGGGGTCTACGACCTCGATCTGTCGCTGTCAGGCTTTCGTGAGTTGTTGAACACAGCGGGCGCAGGTGATGCGCTGGCTAACGTATCACTATGGCCGATTGTGATCACGCAGTTGCTGGTTGCGCTGGCAATTGGCCCGCTGTTAAACGCGATTCCGGTGTTTGGTGAAGAGTGGGGCTGGCGCGGGTATTTGCTACCCCAACTGCTGCCACTTGGTCAATGGCCGGCGCTGATCATCAGTGGCGTCATCTGGGGCTTGTGGCATGCCCCGATTATCCTCCTGGGTTACAACTATCCCACCAATCCGGTGTTGGGTGTAGTGATGATGACGGTCTTCTGTGTGCTGGTGGGTACGCTGCTCGGCTGGACACGACTCGCAACTGGAAGTGTCTGGCCAGCCGTTATCGGTCACGCCGGCTTGAATGCCTTTGGCGGAGTGGTTGCCCTTTTTGCCCGTGCCGGCTCATCAGTCGACACCATTTGGGCGACGGCCCTGGGCATAACCGGCTGGCCGTTGTGGTTGATGGTCATCGCCATCCTTGTTCTTGCTCGCCGGTTGCCGGTGAGTGATGCGCCTGATAATCCAGGGAGGATGGACATGGTGTCAACAACTGTTAGATAGTATATTTCTCGCTTTAATTAATTATGGCCACAGAGCAACTCTGTGGTCTTTTTTTTGTGAATTTTTGTATTTTAAACTAATTTTTGATAAGTAAATAGATATTGACATTTGTTTTTTGGGTGATAAAATAAAGAAGAGTTGTTTTTCATTGCCTTATTGGTTAATTGTTCAATGCCTCTTTTTAATCATTTAATTCTTTTTAGAAATTTTTAACAAACTACTGTACGTGTCAAACCTTGTTGTTGTCCGAGTAGATGGTGTGTTATCGACATCAGAAGATTTCAGGTGTGAAACGAAAGGTGATATTGTATGGTGGAACATTGCTACCCTCAGAGAAAGCGAAGCAGGCATGCCTCTTCCTTCTGGAGATACGTTTTGGCTGTCTGCTTCTTACTCTTCCTGTTGAGTATTGCTGGATGCGCATTTGCCTCTGTTCAGCCCCGTAAAGCGAAGGCCTTGATCTTTACGCGCAGTGGTGGTTTTGCCGGCGTCTCCGATGAGCTAACTATTGATCTGGAGACAGGCACTGCGCATTTACAGAACGGAAAGGAAATACGAACCACAACACTATCACAAGAACAACGTACACGCCTGCAAGCACTAATTGCAGGTCTTGATCTGAGTAGTCTCCCGGCAACGCCGTCGCAAGAGCAATGTTGTGATTTGTTGATGTATCGGATTCAGATTGACACCGTCGTTATTCAAACCACTGATGGAGAGATACCGCCTGCGTTGCAGCCATTAATTGCAGAACTGAATGTGATAGTGTCAGGAATGCTCTCTCAATAGCCCGGTTCATAAATGTTGGGTGTAACGAAAGGGAGGGGTTATATGCGTACACGTCGCGTCTTTTCCTGGCTCACACTTATCATCGTGTTCTGTTGGCAACTAGGACTGGTCGCTTCATTCTCGCCAGCTCCTGTCGTATTGGCGGCCCCTCCGAGCGAGCGACCACAGCGAGTCTTTGTAGATGAGTTTGTTGCTCCCCATCCAACCCTTGCAGTAGCATTGCCGGGTGCTGCCGGCAATGATCCGAAGACGGTTGCGCTCGACTTTTTACAAGGGCCAGGTGTAAGTTTGGTGAATACTGTGAGTGATCTCACCTGGATGCCTGTACGAAGCGAGGCAGTTGATGAGGGTGTGACGGTAGTCCGGCTAGGTCAGTACAAAGATCAAATTCGGATTTGGGGTGCCGATCTGGCGCTTCAGGTGGCTGGTGATACGGTACGTAGTGTCAGTGGTGCATTTATTCCACAAGTGTCGGCAGATACAAAGCCAGTGATTTCTCTGGATGAAGCGATCAAGCTGGCAACTGTGGCCTTGCAGAACGACCCACCGCGGCACGATGACGCGGAACTTGCTTTCCTGACCACGGCTTTTGCCAAGGCTCGTCTTGACGAGCATGAACTGGTCTTTTTCAATCCTGAGCTGTTTGGATTGGAAGAGAGTGATACAGCCCTTGCCTATCGGTTAGTGTTAACAGCGCCAGATGACAGTGTCAGCGCAACCGTTGTCGTTGATGCGATATCCGGTAAAGTTCGTCTCAGTTTTTCGAACTATCACAGCGGGTTGAATCGAGTAATTCGGGATGCTGGTGGGGTAAGTACGACATCTGGAAGTGTATGTTATACCGAAAGTGGCCCTTCCGGTACGCCACATCCTGATTGTGTAGCAGCTTTTACGAATACCGGTCTAACATACAACTATTTCTGGAGCACCTTTGCTCGTGATAGCTATAATGGGTCTGGTGCTACTATGATTGCAGTCGTGCGGTATGGCACGGCTGCAAATGCTTTCTGGAATGGGTCGCTAACAGCGTATGGACCAGGCTTTGCTACTCGCGATGTTGTAGCCCACGAATGGACGCATGCGGTAACGCAGTATACTGCCGGTCTCATTTATAACGGTCAATCGGGTGCTCTAAACGAGTCGTTCTCTGATGTGTTTGGGGCGATGGTTGATAGCGACGACTGGCTGATGGGTGAAGACACACCAATTGGTGTGATCCGTAGTCTAGCTAATCCCCCTGCGTACAATCAACCTGATCGAGTGAGTAATTATGTGTGTACCACCAGTGATAATGGCGGAGTACACATTAATAGTGGTATCCCCAATAAAGCGGCATACCTGATGGCCGAGGGTGGAACGTTCAACGGACGCACGATCACCGCGATTGGTCGTCTTGCTACTGCGCGCATTTTTTACCGTGCGCTTACTGGTTACTTAACCTCGGCATCCACATTCACAGACTTGTATAACGCTTTGCTGGCAGCGGCATCTTCGCTGTATGGCTCATCGTCATCGCAGTATCAGGCAACGCTTAATGCTGCTCAGGCAGTAGGGCTCAATACACCGGTTCCTTGTGGTGGTTCGGCTACACCTGATAGTTATGAACCCGATAACAGTCCAGCTACAGCAAGCTCGATCACAGTTAACAGTGCGGCACAAAACCACAACTTCCATATAGCCGGTGATCAGGACTGGGTCACATTCAATGCAACGAGTGGAACCGTTTATACAATTCGGACCAGCGGTTTGCAGAGCAGTGCTGATACCGTTCTGGCATTGTTTGCGAATAATGGGTCTCTCCTGTTGACCCAAAATGACGATTACGGCGGTAGCCTGGCATCACAGATTGTCTGGACGGCAACAGCCAATGCACCTCTGCACGTGCGGGTTACCAATTTTGGTGGCCGGGGTGGTGCGAATACTGGCTACAGCCTGACCGTGACATCATCTGCTCCAACAACGCCACCCGATGCATACGAACCTGATAACGCGCTTAGCACTGCCAGATCAATTACAGTGGGTGGTGCAGCACAGCGTCACAACTTCCATATCGCCGGTGATCAAGATTGGGTGCGGTTTAGTGCAACAGCGGGTACTACGTATCGTATCGAGACACTTAATCTCGGTGCAACCGCTGACACTGTGCTTGAACTGTACAATGGGAGTGCTGTACGCCTGACCTACAATGATGATTACGGTGGTACTCTGGCATCACGAATCGATTGGTATGCGCCAACCAGTGGTACCTTCTTCGTAAGAGTACGACATTACAGCTCTGCTGCGTATGGTACAACGACCAGTTACGATATACGAGTTCTAGGTATACCGGTAACTGGTGACAGCTATGAACCTGACAACAGCCAGAGTACGGCCCGGCCAATTGCGGTCAATGGCGCAACGCAGACCCATACCTTCCACGTTCCAGGCGATCAGGACTGGGTATGCTTTAATGCCGTAGCCGGACAATCGTATGTCATCGAGACGTTGAATCTGGCCTCTGGTAATGATACTGTCCTCGAGTTGTATAACAGTAGCGGAACCCTGCTGGCCTACAATGATGATTACGGCGGTACTCTGGCATCACGTATTGGATACACCTCACCTGTGGCGCAACAGTTGTGTGTGAAGGTGAGGCATTACAGCAGTAGTGCCGGTGGTACGCATTTGCGGTATGATTTACGCGTTGTAACAGTCGATAGCGCCACTCCTGACTCGTATGAGCCGGACAACTCCCCTTCAGAAGCTCGTACAATTACACCAGGGACACTCGATGCGCCCAATACAACGATTCATAACTTCCACGTCGCGGGTGATCAGGACTGGGTAAGCCTTACTGCGGTTGCCGGTGGTTTCTACCGCTTTGAAACCGATAGCCTTGAGTCACGTGCCGATACCGTCATTTCACTCTTCAACTCATCGCTATCGCTGTTGGCTGAAGACGACGATGGTGGCGAAGGTCTGGCATCACGTCTAACCTGGTATGCGCCAAGTGATGGAACCTACTATCTCCGCGTTCGCCATTACAATAGTAGTATTGGCGGTTCGCAAACTGGATACCGGCTACGTATTGGAGCATATTATACTCCCGCTACTCCTGATGCCTACGAGCCTGATAATACGCTGGCTACTGCCAAACCAATTTCAACCGGTGGGGCAACTCAAGACCACAACTTCCACGCCATTGGTGATCAGGATTGGGTTTACTTCGATGCAGTAAATGGTGTCGAGTACACGATGCTCACCAGTGATCTTGGTACCCGTGCTGACACGGTGCTTGAGTTGTATAGCAGCAGTGGTAGCTTGCTGGCGTTCAATGATGATTATAGTGGGTTAGCGTCACGGATTGTCTGGCAAGCCCCTGCAACCGGTCGCTTTTATCTGAAAGTACGCCAGTATAACGGTAATGTGTATGGTGCCAATACCAATTATCGTCTGAGAATCTCTAGCGCAACGCCTGATGCGTATGAACCAGACAACACACTCAGTGCTGCTCGCCCAATTACCGTTAATGGCGGATCACAGAGCCATAACTTCCATGCTGCCGGCGATCAAGACTGGATTGTTTTTGGGGCCACTGCCGGTTATCTTTATCGCATCGAAACTTTCAATCTGGCTTCCTGCAGTGATACGGTGCTTGAGTTGTATAACAGTAGCGGCACCTTGCTGGCGTTCAACGATGACGGTGGTGGCGGTTGGGCATCGCGAATTGATTGGACGGCGCCTTCCTCAGGGAATTTCTATGTGAAGGTGCGTCACTATAGCTCTGCGGCTTACGGTGCCTGTACTGCATATGAGGTTCGGGTGACTAGTAGTGGGTCCGTGGGTGACAGTTATGAGCCGGATAATACCCTTGCAACTGCTCGCCCGATCACTGTCAATGGAACTGCACAAAGGCATAATTTCCACGTTGCCGGTGATCTAGACTGGGTCTACTTCGATATCAGTTCTGGTTATCGCTACAATATACGTACCTTTAATCTGGGTTCGTGTAGCGACACAGTGCTCGAGTTGTATGATAGCAGTGGTACCACCAGGCTGGCGTATGATGATGATGGTGGCGGTGGTCTGGCATCACGGATTGAATTCATTGCCTTAACCAATACCAGACTTAACCTCAAAGTTCGCCACTATAGCGCTTCGGCGAGTGGTCCATGTACCCAGTATGATCTGGAGGTGACCAGAATCGCAGGAATTACCCCTGATGCCTATGAACCCGATGATACTTCTGCTCAGGCACGTCTCTTCACCGTCAATGGCAGTGGTCAAAACCGGAATTTCCATACACCAACTGATCTAGACTGGGTTGTCTTCGGGGCTACAGCCGGCACAACGTACACCATCTACACCTACAATTTAGGAGCCGAAGCCGATACGGTCCTGGAACTGTACCGAAGCGATGGTACAATGATCGCGTATAACGATGATGGTGGTGGCGGCTGGGCATCACGGATTGTCTGGACAGCATCGGCTACCGGTAGTTACTTCGTTAAGATTCGGCCCTACGGTTCAACCGGTGGACGGCCAACATCAACCTACTCGTTCCGGATTATTACCGGCACTACATTGAGTAACGAAGACGAAGCAGGCCATGCGCTAACACCACTCGTCACAACACAGAATGAGGAGGTAAGTGGTAATCGCCTGCGTGTAGTGGATGTTACCGTTGATACTACTCCGCGTCCCGGCCAGGAATTTACGACGGTTATCCGGGCTGTAGGTTCGGCTGAGAGTGTCAAACTCGTGATCACGCCGAAGAGCAGTCTGGTTGACTTACTTGCCATCGAGCCACTCGCTGCGGATGGGCAGCCGTTGGCAGAGAATGGATGGCTTGCTCAGGAGTTGAGCACTGGCGATCTGGTAATTATGACGGCCTGGAGTGCCGACCAACCAACCGACTTTGTGCGGTTGCGCTGGCGGCTGCGGGCAACTCTTGACGAAAAACTGCTCGTCTTGCCTGTCCAGGTGCTGGCCACTGATGGAAGTGGTGATTTCTGGCAGAGCCAGGTCGCTGTAGCGGTACCAACTGTCGCCGGTGCAGCCAAGATCGATGAGGTTTCACCAACGTTCGTTACCATTTCCTCGACCGCAACGCTGAGTATTCGGGTGAGTGGTCTGAATGGTGAACTGCCAAAAGCATATCTCGTTGATATGAATGGGCAGAACGAGCAGCAATTCGCCGCTATTTCATACGCACCGGGTTCGGACGATACACTCATCGCTTCGTTTGATCCTTCCTTCAAGTCAGGCTTCTACAAGGTGCGGCTTGATTTGGCGGATGGAAGCCAGGTCTTCTCAGAGGTGATAGTGCGTCTCCTATCGCCGGGTGAGCGAGTCTACAACGTGTACGTCCCGACAACACTGCGGTAGGGATCGTTGCGATCCGGGTGTAGGGAACTAAAAACCGAAGGGGACAGTCAGCTTGCTACTGTCCCCTTCGGTTTTGTAGAATGATCGAGCTTTAGGTTATACAAGTGTGGACAGATTAACTGTGTTGCGCTAACCCATCATACAACCGCACAACCTGAGTTGGCGGCGTAATACCCTCATCCCGCAATCGTGCACGCAGCCGTTTGATCAGCTCGTGGCGAAGGAGAAACTGGTCGGTAAAGGTTTGACCGCGCAAGACGACGGTAAAGCGCGTTCCTGATGGATCGACTCCGTTGAAGCGAATGAGTGGCTCGAAGGTCGCTACACCACCAGTAGTGGTGGTCAGAATCTCACGGGCGACCTCAAGGGCCACTCTTTCGGTGTGTTCCAGATCGGCATCAGGTCCGACCGCAAAGTCGACCAGGACTGCTAGTTCCGGTTCAGGTCGGCTAAAATTGGTAACGATCTGGGTGATCATTTGGGCGTTGGGAATGATGATAATGTTGTTCGCCAGTTGCTGGATGTAGGTGTCAGACCAGCGAATATCGGTGACAAATCCCTCTTCGCCAGAGGCAAGCCGAATGTAGTCGCCGGGTCGTACCCGATTAGAGACGATAATCTGTACCCCGGCAAAAAAGTTGGCTAACGGCTCGCGGAGGGCAAGGGTAAGGCCGAGACTCGATCCGGCAATGACAGTCAGCACCGGGCCGAGCGGAACACCGTAGCTGACCAGCAGGGTACCACCAATCGCTAATGCCCCCAGAACACGCAACAGGTTATTGATGAGTGAAATGTTTCCGATCTGACGGTGGCGGAGATAGCTATCGACAAGATTGGTGATTAACCGCACAATAAAGATAGCAAGTGCCAGCGTCGAAGCGATACTGAGGATAGGTTGCCAGGACTCGATCAAGGGCGGAGCGATAACCTGATCGCCGACCAGGTTGATCAAGAGTACGAGCGTCCAGAAGGTAAACTGTCCCCCAAGCGCGATGGCGATGGCTTCGATCACAATCGCGTTGCGAGCATCGGCCCAGCGTTTGATGTATGGACGCACCAGCCAATCGAGAATGAGACTGCCGGCCAGGAGCACTACGGCGAGAATAATGGTTTCGGTACGTTCAATTTCGTTCGTAATCATACAGGTATTATAGCCAACTTTGATAGGAGTACAAACCAGATGATGGACGATGAGCAGCGAATTGCCGATTTACGTCGCATGCAGCGAGTTGCAACCGGTTTACTCGTAGCAGCGGGAATTGTCTTCGTGCTGGCGAGTATCTGGCGTGATGTCGCACCGTGGGTGCCGTTCGTGCGGGCATTTGCCGAGGCAGCAATGGTCGGCGCCTTTGCCGACTGGTTTGCGGTTACTGCACTTTTTCGGCATCCACTTGGGTTGCCGATCCCACATACAGCGATCATTCCCCGTCGTAAAGAACGCATTGCTGTTAGCTTCGGTCGTTTTATTGAACATAATTTTCTTGACCCTGATCAGATTACCAAACGAATTCGCCATCATGATCCGATTACCCGTATAGCGCACTGGCTACGCCAGCCTGAACACTCACAGCAGGTGGCAGACGTAGTGGCCGACGCAATCAGTGGTCTGTTGCGGGTCATTGACGATGATGACGTGAGCCAGGCGCTGGCACGAGGGCTGAATCAACGTCTCGAAAGCATCCCGGCGGCACCGCTGGCCGGTCGTCTGCTTGGGATCTTTCTCACCGGTGGTAGACAGCGCGATGCGCTGATGCAGCTTATCCATTTGCTGGCAGAAGTTATTGCTAAGAATGAAACGGAAATCCGGCGCCGGATTGCCGGTGAGCTACCACCGTGGGTGCCCCGTATTGTCGATCAGCGTATCTACGAACGATTGCTGGAAGGAGTGCAGCGCTTGTTGCGTGAATTGCGTGATACGCCGGATCATCCGCTCTTCCAGCAGTTTACCAACTTGATTGATCGCTGGATCGTCGATTTACAGTTTGACCCCCAGGTTCAGCAGCAGGGTGAAGCATTGAAGCGTGAGCTGATGGCACACCCGATGGTGCGAGAGCTGGTTCAGGCAAGCTGGCGTGACCTGAAGCTAACCCTTCTTGCCCAGAGTGTATCACCTGCGTCACCGTTGCGCCATTCGATTGCCACTGCACTGACGCGGTTTGCCGATCTTCTCGAACACAATGCGGAATGGCGTGACAAAATAGACACCTGGATCGCGGCGGCGGTGGTGGCCATTGTCCGGCGTTACCGGCACGCGATAGGTGAATTTGTCACGCAGACGGTCAATAACTGGGATACGGAGGTAACAACGCGCAAAATCGAGCTGCAATTCGGGCGTGATCTGCAATTTATTCGCATTAATGGTACCATTGTAGGTGGCCTGGTTGGCCTGATTATTTACAGTGTTTCTCTTCTCTTTTCCTGAGTGAGCGATGCTGCTCGTGACGCGAGGAGGCGCATGATGACGAAGCAGAGTAAACGAACGACCATCGACGGCCATCGTCTGCATCCCGAAAGTCTGATGATGAGTTATGGGTATGTGCCGGCACTCTCTGAAGGTGCGATCAAGTGTCCGATTTTTCAGACCTCAACCTTCGTGTTTCAGACCGCTGAAGAGGGTAAAGCCTTCTTCGAGCTGGCCTACGGTCTACGCCATCCCCGTGAGGGCGAAGAGATTGGCCTGATCTACAGCCGGCTTAACAACCCCGATCTTGAAATTCTGGAAGACCGGCTTACGCTGTGGGATCAGGCTGAGGCCGCAGCAGTGTTTGCCAGCGGGATGGCGGCTATCACCACCACCCTGCTCACCTTCTTACGGCCCGGCGATGTCATTGTGCATAGTGAACCGGTCTATGGCGGTACTGATTACCTGTTGAAGCACGTCTTACCGTCATTGGGGATACGACGATTTGGTTTTATGTCGGGTGTCTCACCCGAACAGGTTGAAGTTCAACTGCGACGAGCCGGCCTGTTCGATGCGGTAGGGATGATCTATCTTGAAACGCCGGCGAATCCAACAAATGCGCTGGTAGACATTGCCGGCTTTGCAGCGCTGGCGAAGCGGATGCCACGACGAGTCTTAACCGCAGTTGATAATACATTTCTCGGCCCGCTCTGGCAACATCCCCTGGCCCATGGTGCCGATCTGGTGCTCTACTCGGCCACCAAGTATATCGGTGGCCACAGTGATGTGATTGCCGGGGTCTGTCTGGGCAGTCGTGAGTTGCTGGCCCAGGTGAAGGGGATGCGCACCATTATGGGAACGATGGCGGGTGCGCATACCGGCTGGCTCCTGCTACGGTCGCTGGAGACGCTCAAGATTCGGATGGAGACGCAGCAAGCCGGCGCACGTCGGGTAGCCGATTTTCTGGCAACCCATCCCAAAGTGGCGCGGGTCTACTATCTCGGCCATCTTGAGAGTAATGACCCCCAATACCACATCTATCGGCGGCAATGTTTGGGACCGGGGGCAATGATCTCGTTTGATCTGCACGGTGGTGAGGCGGAAGCGTTTCGCTTTCTCAACCATCTGCAATTGATCCACCTGGCAGTGAGTCTGGGTGGTACCGAGTCGCTGGCCGAGCACCCGGCTTCGATGACCCACTCGGATGTCGATCCCGAAGAGCGCATCGAGTTTGGGATTGGCCCGGCCATGATCCGGCTGTCGGTAGGAGTGGAGCATCCTGATGATCTGATCGCCGATCTGAATCAGGCGTTGCGGGCGGTATAATTTTCGAGAAGTTAGAAAATAGGAGATAGGAGTTAGAAAATAGGGGATAGGAAAGAGGGAGAGGAGGTCGGGTGTAGGGAAGACATTCTCGAACCTTGGTCTGTTATTGGGGCTGGTTGGGGTAGGTGAAGGTATTGCCTTTGCCTACCCTCGCAGATTGGCCAGGTATAGGCTATGCGGACAGGTGCGATGGGATTTTCAGAAGTTAGAAAATAGGAGATAGGAAAGAGGGAGTGGAGGCCGGGTGTAGGGAAGAAATTTTCTTACCTGGGTCTGTTATGGAGCTGGTTGGGGTAGGTGAGGGTGTGGCCTTTGCCTACCCTCGCAGATTGGCCCGGTACAGGCTATGCAGACAGGTGCGATGGGATTTTCAGAAGTTAGAAAATAGGAGATAGGGGTTAGGAAATAGGAGTAGGAAAGAGGGAGTGGAGGTCGGGTATAGGGAAAACATTCTCTTACCTGGGGCTGTTATCAGGGCTGGTTGGGGTGGTGAAGGTATTGCCTTTGCCTACCCTCGCAGATTGGCCAGGTATAGGCTATGCGGACAGGTGTTCAGCGATAGTCCCCATATGAAGGATCGTGTCTTCTGATAGAAATCTCTCGCTCGATACCATCAGGAATCCCAGAACCGCATTCTCGATACCATTGTCAATTATCCATCATCCATCGCGATAAGTACGATTATTACCTGTCCATAGATGCGGTATAATTGTGCTGGTTGCACTGTTGGCCAACGCTACACCTTCCCTGTCTCGCACGTGAACGCTTTGCTTTTATGACCGACATCACGGGGTTATCTGCCTTTGCTAAGGTCTGGATGTTATGAAGAAATTGATATCCTTATTGCACTCTTTTTCACATAAGAAAGCTTGACATGTACACAAAAGCGCAGCATCATGCATATATATCTCTGTTTGATGTTTCGGTAGGATAAGAACAACGCTTCCATCTTCGCAAGAAAGAACGTATCCGAATAATCATACCGGGATAGGCGAAGGCATTGCCCTCGCTCACCTATCACATTTGCTCAAAGCGATACGATACATCGGCAACGTAGAACGCGGTTATGTCGGTGTTCTTTTCGTATGTCGGAACAATACCGGGAAAACGAGGAGACTACCATCGAATCATTGCCCCCTTTGACAGCCGATGATACAGTGCGTGCGATTGTCAGCCATGACACCGATGGAGCGATTATTGTTGATCGCAGCGGTGTTGTACGGTTTTTGAATAGTGCTGCCGAACGACTGCTCAATCGTCATGGCGCAGAATTGCACGGCAAGGTCTTTGGTTTTCCGCTCGTAGTAGGTGAGCGGGCGGAAGTGGAGGTTTTGCGTCCGAATGGCGATTTCTCGGTCGCCGAGATGCGGGTGCTGGCGATTCGGTGGGAGGGTCAAGACGCAATCTTAATTACGTTGCGCGACATCACCGCCGAGCGTCAGGCAGAAGCAGCGCTCCGCGAAGCAGAAGAGTTCAGTATTGCGATTTTGAATTCATTGACCAGCGAGATTGCGGTGATTGACGAGCACGGCAGGATTATTGCCGTGAATGAAGCCTGGCTGGATTTCGGTCGGCGCAACGGTATTACCGATCTGTCAGCGATTGGAATTGGGGTAGATTATTTTGCGGTTTGTGCCGCAGTCAGCGATGATGTGTATACTGCTGAGATTTTGCGTGGCTTGAAGGCAGTGCTCCGTGGTGAAATAACCGAATTCATGCACGAGTACCCGTGTACTGGCCCGCAGGGAACCCGCTGGTTTGCGCTGCGGGCAGTACCACTGCGTGGGACACGTCGGGGATTGGTGATTTCTCATCAGGATATTACCGATCAGCGTCGGGCAGCCCAGATCGCGGCTGAAGCAGAGATGTTGCGCGAACAGTTGCGGCAGATGGAACGAGAGCTGGTTAACGTTGAAGCTATTTCTCGTCCAGAAGAGGTACAACGTTCGCGACTGGCACCGCTTCGCCAGCGTGCTCCCGATCTCTTTGCGCATGCGCTGGAACGTTACGGCGCTATTCTGGAAGAAGCTCTACACAGTCGGGTGCATCGCACGCCAATGCCTTCACAGGCTCTCCGCGAATTAGGCGAGTGGCTGGGGGCGGTCTGGGCTACGCCGCGTGATTTAATTGATACCCATTTGCAAGCGATCCGTGAACGTAGTCAGTTTTATGCGCCCAAAAAGATTCAGGCCTACTTTGAAGAAGGACGTCTGCTGTTGTTAGAGCTAATGGGTTATCTTGCATCGTACTATCGAGCAGTAGCGGCGGGTGAATTGCGTGATCAGGATAAGTAGTAAGAGTTGACTGCTGGCGGGATGAGTCTGTGAGTAAAATTGTTTTGCAGCTCTATATTGCAGGTCACACACCTCGTGCCGAACGTGCAATTGGCACGTTGCGTCGTATGATTGAGTCGGAACTGGCCGGTTACGAGTGTGATTTGACGATCATTGATGTTCTTGCCAACCCGCAGCAGGCAGAAGATCAGAAGATTCTGGCCACTCCGACACTGATTAAGAGTTCGCCTCCACCATACCGGCGGGTGATTGGCGATCTTTCCAGTGTCACCGATCTGTTGCAAGTGTTGAACTTACCTCCAAAATCGTGAGTTTGCTATTCATTGGTACCAACAAGGAGCAATCTGGTGTGCGCTGATCAGATCGAACGCCTGCCTACCGGAATTACCGGTTTTGACCATATTGCTAACGGTGGTTTGCCGAAGGGTCGCACAACGCTGGTTTCGGGTACCGCCGGTAGCGCAAAGACCGTCTTTGCTGCCCAGTTTCTGGCGGCTGGTATCAAACGTGGTGAACCAGGGGTCTTTGTGACCTTTGAAGAGACCCCAGATGCTTTGCGCCGTAATATGCTGGGTTTTGGATGGGATATTGCCCGCTGGGAAGCAGAAGGGAAGTGGGCTTTTGTTGATGTGTCGCCTCAACCTGACGAAGAGATTGTCGAGTTGGGTTCATACGATCTCGGAGCATTACTGGCCCGCATTGAGCATGCGGTACGTAGCATCGGGGCCGTTCGGCTGTCCCTCGACTCGCTCGGCGCCATCTTCACCCGCTTAAGCGATACCAGAGTGGTACGCAACGAGCTGCTGCGGATTGTCAGTACCCTACGCCGGCTGGAAGTGACAGCAGTCTTGACCGCTGAACGAACGCAAGAATACGGAGAGATTGCGCGCTACGGGGTCGAGGAGTTTGTCTCCGACGATGTGGTCATTTTGCGCAATGTGCTCGAAGATGAGAAGCGGCGGCGCACGGTCGAAATTCTCAAGTTTCGTGGTACGTCGCACCAAAAGGGTAGCTTTCCCTTCACCGTTATCCCCGGCGAAGGGATTCATGTCATTCCGCTCTCGGCGATTGAGCTGAAGCAACGATCTTCCAATGTTCGGATTACATCGGGAAACGCTGAGCTGGATCGCATGTGTGGCGGTGGTTTCTTCCGCGATTCGATTGTGCTGGTGAGCGGTGCTACCGGAACCGGTAAAACGCTTATGGCCACAACCTTTATGGCTGCCGGGGTTCGCCAGCAGGAACGCTCGCTACTCTTCGCTTTTGAAGAGAGTCGCGATCAGCTCTTCCGTAATGCGATTGGTTGGGGGATCGATTTCGAGCAGATGGAGCGCGATGGTTTGTTGCGTGTGATCTGCAATTATCCCGAAGTAACCAGTCTGGAAGATCAGTTGATCTTTATGAAGGCCGAAATTGATCGCTTTCGTCCACAACGGGTAGCGGTAGATAGCCTCTCGGCACTAGAGCGGGTAGCCACAATTAAAGGGTTTCGCGAATTTGTGATCGGTTTGACGTCATTTATCAAGCATCAAGAAATGGCCGGTCTCTACACGGCGACTACCCCAACCCTGCTCGGCGGTTCGTCGGTGACAGAGGCACATATTTCGACCATCACCGACTCGATCATTCTGTTGCGGTATGTTGAGCTGTTTGGCGAGATGCGCCGCGGGTTAACGGTCTTGAAAATGCGCGGTTCTGGTCACGATAAGGATATTCGTGAGTTTACGATTGATAGTCGTGGAATGCACATCGGTCGTCCATTCCGCAACATTTCAGGCATTTTGTCAGGTCAATTCACCCACATTGCCCCAAGTGAAATTGATCGCCTGAGTGCGATGTTTCGCGACGAAGAAAGTAGCGAGGCGCGCGATCAATCATCTTGAAGGCTTTTCGGAGTCCTGGCCGGTAAGAGGAGACTATTCACAGTGCGGCAAGACCACTCTGAACGCAATCCACAGTCTGCCGATCTCGAGTCGTCGAATCTGGATCGACAGGCTCTCTATGCGATTCTTGCCAACAATATTAATGCCTTGCTCATTCTCGATCTCGGCGGTGTCGTACTCTTCGCCAATGAAGCAGCCCAGCGTCTGTTTGGTCGGCAGTCTGCTCAACTGACCGGCAGTCCATTTGGTTTTCCACTTCAGCCCGGCCTGACAGTGGACGCCGAGATTGTGCGCCCTGATAACTCAGTCGTGATTGTCGATCTACGGGTTGAGCCGATAGAGTGGCAGGGTACGCCGGCAATGCTGGCCGTGCTGCACGATATTACTGATCGAAAGCAGGCCGAACAGCAATTGATCGAGACGCAGCAGCTTTTGCATTCGGCGCTGGACGCCCTGCCAACCGCTATTGCTATCCTCAATCAGTACGGTCAGGTCTTAGCCGCGAATGTCCGTTGGTTGCAACTGGGGCCTCTGCTTGGTGTTGAGACGGTCGATTGTGCAGTCGGCGCATCGTTTCTGGCGGCGTGCCATTTGGGAGGTAAAACGGCAGGTGTCATCGCTCAGGCCATTGAACGTCTGTTACATGGCGATGTGACGCGATACGAAGATGAGTTTGCGGTAGGGAAAGAAGCGCGACGCTGGCTGGAAATACGGGTGGTGCGCTTTGGTTCTGGCGAGCGGGTGCGGGCCGTGGTGGTGCTTGACGACATCTCGGCCCGACGGAAGGCTGAGCAGATCGCCCTCGCTCGTCGCCGGGTGTTGGAATTGATAGCTCGCCAGTACGATTTACGAACAATTACCCGCGAATTGTTACACCTGATTGGAGAGCAAGTTCCTGATCTGATCTACGCTGCTTGTGTTGTGCGTTCGAGTAATCTGTTTGTTAGCTATAGCACATCGTTACCGGAAGAGGCGATCAAACATCTTGACGCCTGGGCTGGTGAGGTGCTGGCATCCGAGCTGCGTCCGCAGCAGCGGATGTTATCGCTGCGGGTAGACCCTTCCCGGTGGCCGGTAGTTGATTACATCCTGCAAGCATACGCGGTGAGCGAAACGTGGATGATGGCATTGCGAACCAACCGCGATGTCGATAGCTGGCTACTCGTTTGCCGACAGCAGAATAACCCACTGACAGCCGAAGAACAGCTTCTGATTGAACAGTTTGAACAGTTGAGCCTTATCGCGCTCGAACAGCACGCTACACTGCATAAACTCGCCTATCAGGCGCATCACGATGCACTCACCGGCTTACCGAACCGGCTGCTGTTCGAGGATCGCTTGCAGCAGGCGATTGAGCATGCCCGGCGGGCAAATACCATGGTTGCTGTGCTCTTCATCGATCTCGACCGTTTCAAACACGTCAATGATACCCTTGGTCACACAACCGGTGATATGCTCCTGATCCAGGTTGCTCGTCGCTTTGAAGCATGCATACGCGCAACCGATACTATTGCCCGTCATGGGGGTGATGAATTCTTACTGGTGTTGTCTGACATTACGTCGCCCCAGCAAGTGACACACGTTGTGCGTCGTCTCCACGAGGCGCTCGACCAGCCCTTCTTCGTCAACGGCCACGAGATTTTTGTGAGTGCCAGTATCGGCGCCAGTCTGTATCCGATTGACGGTACCGATGTGATTGCATTACAACGGGCTGCCGATGTTGCAATGTATCGTGCCAAGCAGCTTTTGCACAACAGTTTCCAATTTTTTGATGCGGCAATTACCGATGTCTCTATCGAACGATTACAGATCGAGAACCTTCTACGACGGGCGATTGAACGACACGAGCTGTTGCTCTACTATCAACCAAAAGTTGACCGCACGGGGCAGTTGGTCGGTTTAGAGGCGTTGTTGCGCTGGCAACATCCTGAATTGGGAATGGTTTCTCCGGCGCGGTTTATTCCAATTGCCGAAGAAACGGGTCTGATCGTGCCCATTGGCAGATGGGTGCTGCGTGAGGTGGCGCGTCAGGTGACGCAATGGTGGCGCGATGGTCTGAAGGTTGTCCCTGTTGCCGTGAATGTGTCGGTGATCCAGTTTACGCAAGCCGATTTTGCGCAGACTGTTGCCGACACGGTAGCGCAGACTGCATTACCATTTTCCTGGCTGGAACTTGAATTAACCGAAAGTATGCTGATGGGCCAGATTGATGATTTACGTCGCCAGCTCGGTGAGTTGCGCCAGCTTGGGGTGACGCTGGCGATTGATGATTTTGGTACCGGTTACTCCTCACTGTCCTACCTGCACCGTTTACCGATCAACGTGCTGAAGATTGACCGGTCATTTGTTGCGCGTCTCGACCAGGACGATGCCGGAGTTGAACGAAGCCTGATCACCACGATTATCACCCTCGGTCATCATCTTGGGGTGCAGATCGTTGCTGAAGGGGTCGAGACGGCTGGTCAACGTCAGATATTGTTTGACGCCGGTTGTGATGTGTTTCAAGGCTATCACATCAGTCGTCCATTACCTGCCGGTGTGGTACGAGGATGGCTGGAACAGAACGCAGGTACAGGGTGAGCGGAGAAACGTAGGGGCGGGTTCCAAACCCGCCCCTACGTTGCATGTACCTGTTCACATTGCCATCTAAGAGATACGGCGAACAGTTACGCCTTGAATCGCGTACCACGCATTGATAGCGAAGTCCTGCTTCTCGTCATCCCGTTACTCGTTCATCCTGTTGAACCGTTGTTACGCCGTGCAAGGGCTGCCTTGAGCAGGCGCCAGATTGTTCGATGACGTGGCATGACCTCGAAGACCTGACCGTTTTTACCCTCGCGCACAATGCGTAGGGCGAGTTCGGCTGTCTCTTCGGCTGTCGTGCCGAAGATGCGGAGGACGCGGGGCAATTGCTTGATCGCCTCACCACCGGGGCCAACCGTTTCAAAATGATTGATCATGTCTGTCGGCACCATCCCAGGGGTGAGCACGTTGAAGCGCAGGTAGGGGTGGTCTTGATAGTCGCGGGCAAAGGCTTCGGTCAGACGTACAATCGCCGCTTTTGATGTGCTGTATGCCGAGAGAAAGCGCTGGGCACGTTTTGCCCCACCACCGGAGAGATTGATGATCTGACCGTTACGTTGTTTGATCATGTACGGCAATGCTGCCCGACAACCGTAATAGGTACCGAGCAGATTGACCCTGATCACCTGTTCCCAGGCATCGGGCGGTATGTCCAGTGCATAGCCGAATGGCCCTGAGATGCCGGCGTTGTTGACCCAGAGATCGATCCGTCCCATCCTTTCCACAGCGGCACTTGCCAGGGCTTCAACCTCGTTGCGATTGGCGACATCGCAGCGAATACCGGTGACGTTCAAACCAGCAGCCTGCAACGCGCGTTCAGCTTCAGTAAGGTTGGTTGGATTGGTTGATGAGATAATAACCTGCGCACCGGCACGGGCCAGCGCTTCAGCAATTGCCCGGCCAATCCCACGGCTGCCGCCGGTGACGACGGCTTTCAGATCGCGTAAGTCGGATGGTGTACGAGCCATGATCTCCTCACTGGCACAAAACAAGCGAACTCCAAACAGGTTAACGGCGTCGGATAGTCAGGTGATCACCTTCCCGGACAGCACGAATTGACACGCCACGCAGTCCTGGCGGCAAGAGCAGGTGGCGGCGGTATGGGCCAAGTGAAACGACGAGTTCATCGCCACTGACGCTGATGCTCAGATCGTCACGGGCCACGCCGGGTAAGCGCAGGCGTAGAGATGGATCATCGGCTGGGCCAATGGTAATGGGTGGCGGTTGTGGCATCGGTGATAGCATCAGGTCTTGAGCGACATCGATGACGGGATCGATAGCGCCTGGTGTGGCGCCGAAGGGTAAGCGCAACAATGGCAGGTTCGGCCAGCGGGCCTTCACTGCTGCCAGTACGTCTTCCTGTTCGTGGATGACAGACGCTAACCGGTGTCCGGCATCCAATGCCGTCAACAAAGGCCCGATAATAAGGGCATCGAGATTCATACCGAAGAGTGGAAATGCCGGGGCAGAGATAGTGGCTGCGCGCAAGCCGGCTTGATCAGGCCGAATGACCAGCCGTGCTCGCACATGTGCCGGATCGAGGGCTGTATCACGAAGTTGCTCGAACGTAACCCGCGCATCTTGCAGGCGGCCAATCTGCTCAAAGGGTAGTAAATTGGCGGGCAAGGCAGCCCGGGCCAGCGACTCACTCGACTGACCGGGGCCGCGATCAAGCCCGAAAAGCTGACGCATAAGCCAGCGAAAGGTGTCGGGAATGGCTAACGCACGAATGAGGCCATCGGGAGGGCCGGCATCGACGCAAATCACAGCATAGTTACGGCGGGCGTGAATTGCCAGGCGATACACGGCCAGAAACAGATCGATACCGGGCAGCAACGGCAAATCTTCACCGTTCACCGGTGGGCCTGGAAGCTGAACCCGTGCTCGCAGATCATTCCAGATACCGTTCAACTCGTTCAGTGTGTTGCATGCCCAGAAATCAAGGCTGGTACGAAGCGTCATTGGCTCGGACGCTGGTGTGACACCCAACAGGGTAGCGGCAGGGTGCGTCGGTACGAGGCTGGCCAGCAGCGTCGCTTGCCCCTGCGCTGCGAAACCGACAGCCGAAGCAGTGGCAGCCAATGCACTGGCTTCACCACTGAAAAGAATAATCTGCGAGTGTGACGGCCACATTGTATTGATCCTGCCTGCTGAACGGGAAATATATCCGTTGCTTATCGGCTATTATAACGCGGGAATGCCCGATACCTGCTGCCGCTTTGGTCACAGCTATCCGCTATAATGAGTCGTGTCAAACGCTACAGTGCGTTCTCGTATCTCGTTCTGTTCAGGGAGGCGACATGGCAGAGTCATTGATGCAACAACCGCTCGGCGCCATCCTCGATGCACTGGCTTCGCGTGCCCCTACCCCCGGTGGTGGGAGTGTTGCGGCCTTAACCGGCGCTATGGCAGCCGGGTTAGTGAGTATGGTGTGCGAGCTGACTATTGGTAAGCCGCAATTTGCCACTCTTGAAGGTGAACTACGCGCTATTCATGCCCAGGCCGAGCAGTTGCGTAGTGAATTGCAGCGACTGGCAGATGAAGACATCACCGTATTCAACCGACTGGCGGCTGCCTACAAGCTCCCGCGAACGACGGAAGCTGATGCAGCAACGCGGAAGGCAGCGATTCAGCAGATTACCAGGCTGGCAGCGGAAGTGCCACTACGCACAGCACAGGCGGCAACGGCGCTGCTGCCGCTCTGTACAACGCTGGCCAATAACTGTGCACGCCTGGTGGTCAGTGATGTCGGTGTAGCGGCATTTCTGATCCGGGCCGCCGTGCAGAGTGCTGCGCTGAACGTTGAAATTAATTTGGCCGCCTTGGAAGATCAATTGTTCGTGCGCGAGACACGGGCGCAGTTGCAAGACCTGCTGATCGGACTTGGTGATGAAGTTGATGGTATCGTCACCATTGTTCGGGGAAGGATGGCGGGATGAGCGCACGCATCCTCGATGGTAAGGCACTGGCGCAAGAGCTACGGGCCGAAGCCGCAGCCCAGATTGCTGAATTGCGCACTCAGATTGATCGTCCACCTACAATCGCCGTGGTGCAGGTCGGTGATGATCCGGCGGCAACCCGCTATGTGCGGAGCATTGACCGCCTGTGTCAGTCGTTGGGAGCTGCCTGCCGGGCAATTGCACTTCCGGCAGAAACGGCGCAGGCCGACCTGGAAGCGACCGTGGCGACGCTGAGTGCAGATGATCGGATTGACGGTATCTTACTGCAATTACCGTTACCGGCGGGTTTAACCCTCGATGGTGTGCTAAGCCGGCTTGCCCCGGAAAAGGATCTCGATGGTATTCACCCGATCAACGCCGGCTTGCTGGCGCAGGGGCGGCCAACCCTCACACCCAACACCCCGGCTGGTGGCATTGAACTCATGCGGCGTTATGGTATCGACATTCGCGGGCGGCGTGCCGCAGTGGTTGGCCGCTCGGCAATTGTTGGTCGACCTATGGCCCTCCTGCTACTACAAGCCGATGCGACAGTGACAATCTGTCATTCCCGGACACCCGATCTCGGTGCAGTTTTGCGCGAGTGCGATATTATCGCTGCGGCTGCCGGTCGTCCTGGTCTGATCACTGCCGATATGGTCAAACCCGGTGCAACCGTAATCGACTTCGGTACCAATGTGTTAGCCGATGGAAGTATGGTTGGCGATGTCGATTTTGCTGCCGTGGCCGAGGTGGCCGGGGCAATTACGCCGGTACCCGGTGGTACCGGGCCGGTGACCAACATCATGTTGATGCGGAATCTGATCACGGCAACGCGCACTCGTCTCGGCATCTAACCACCTGTAGCTACTCACGAGCAAGGACGAGACATATAGGTTGGCGTGCGAGGTGACAATCTCGCACGTAACAAATCACTCTGGCCGTCAGGTGTTACCAGCCCAAAGGTTGTCTAACTCGTCTCGCTGACTCGTTGGGATATGTGCCACGGAACAGTCCTGGACGAGTGAAGGAATGCGCCGGTATGAAGATTCTGGTTCTCGGTAATGATGGACGCGCTCACGCGCTGGTTTGGAAACTCTTTGCCAGCCCGACGGCTGACGTCCTGGTGGCGCCGGGCAACGGTGGTGCGTGCCAGATTGCCCCCCAGGTTGATCTTGATCCACTCCAACCGGCGCATGTAGCGCAATGGGCATTTAACGAACAGATTGATCTCATCGTTCCTGCCGGAAGTGAACCGCTCTGGGCCGGTTTGGTTGATGAGGTCGTGAGTATGCATATTGGCGTATGTGGTGCTTCACAGCGCAGCACACGCATCGAATGGAGTCGCTGTTACGCCAAGGAATTGCTCTTGCGCTATCAGCTCCCAACACCGAACGGACGCTGTTTTGCTAGCTTACCGATGGCGGAAAAATATCTGGCTGCTCAGCAATTACCGGTGGTGCTGCGTGGCGATCACCCGGCTACCGGTGAAGGTGTCTACTTCGACCGCTACACAGCCCTTGAGGCGTTGCGGTCATTCTTTGTTACCCGCCCGGTGGAAGGGAGCAGTCACGGGGTTGTGATTGAAGAATATGTGGCAGGGCCACTGGTCAGCTTTTCGGCTATTACCGATGGCAGTCATCTGGTATCGCTGTTACCGGCTCGTATCTACGAAGGGATGGGACCACAGCCAGATAGCCCGCCCGCACCCGGTATGGGGGCAATTACTGGTAATTCAACCTATGCCCAGCGCTTGACGAGCTATCTTGAACGACACATCATGCAGCCCCTTATCGCGGCAATTGCGCGCGAACAATTGCCCTACTGGGGGATTATCGGCGTTGATTGCATTATTGGTGATCACGGCCCACGCATCGTTGGCCTGCGTTGCAGTCTTCGCGATATGGAGGCACAGGCTGTTTTGCCACGCCTGATTGATGATCTGGTGCCATACTACGAAGCCGCCATTGCCCGTAGTTTACAGCGTCTACCGCCACTGCGTTGGCGCGATGAGGCGAGTGTAGCGCTGGCCCTGGTTACGCAAGGCTACCCTCATCATTATCCGATCAATGCAGCAGTTGAGGGTATTGGCGATGTGGACGAAGGTGTACTGGTCTTTCACGACCAGACCGAGTCGCCGTTTATCTTGCGCTACGATCCGTCTCGTCGTGAGCGCCTGTTGGGTAGTCAGAGCGGTAGTCTCTACTTGACCGGTGGTCATGTGGTAACCGTAGTAGCATTGGGGGCAACGCTGGCCGGTGCACGAGGTCGTGCACTCATTAACGCCGAACGCATTCGCTTTCCCGGTCGGACGTATCGCGACGATGTAGGGGCTGGTGAGCGTTGATCGCACTAAGGGTTCCTGCTTTGATCTATGAGGATAATTGTCGATGAACATCTCGATTGCTGCTACTGATGACGAAATTGCCGCCTGCTATCCGATCATGCACCAGTTGCGACCGCATCTTACTCAATCTGAATTTGTTCCACGGATTCGTCGGTTGATGGAAATGGGCTACCGTTTGGCAGCACTTACTGACGAGGGTGAAGTTGTCGCGGTCGCCGGCTTTCGGTTCGGCGAGAATCTGGCCTGGGGCCGCTTTCTTTACGTTGACGATCTGGTGACCGATGCCAATCGGCGTTCACGTGGCTACGGATCCGCACTCCTGAACTGGTTGAAACAGCACGCTGCGGCTGCCGGCTGTGATCAGCTACACCTTGATTCCGGTACCTGGCGTAAAGATGCTCACCGGTTCTACGAGCGGGAAGGCATGCGGTTGAGCAGCTTTCATTTTGTGAGTGCGGTGCGGGCGGAGTGATTGGGAATGAGAAAGAAGAGAGGAAATAGGAGAGAGAAAAGAGGAGAGAAAGGTGGATATTGAGGGTAGGAGTTATTTTGTTAATCTACGCAAATACGTGCTGGATGTAATGACTATGCGCAGTGATTCACGTGTTGCCTGAGTGTGCGGAAGTCGTAGTTTCGCGCTCATTGTGGCCTGTGTCATATCAAGTCTTATTGCATAAAAGCTGTGCGGTCGTGCTATCCGACCATCGCACAGGTTTATGAACGCTCTCTCCTTCGCCAGAGTCGCGTACTGGATGGGTGCGCCCCGCGTCTGCCGGTACGCACGATGGATGTTTCCGCATTCTGAACGATACGCCACGGGCAACCGTATCCACTCGGTGTAATACCGTGGACAGCCGAAGTACCGTTCTTCGTCTCCCTGATCAGGTTGCCGCCGGGGTGATGGAGAAATGACCAGTGATGACTTCGTGCTTGTGAGCGCGTGGACACAGGTCATCATCACATATAATCCATCCAGGTCTGATAACAAATTGATATAACCTCGTTGATCGACTTTCATGACGCAGTGTGTTATACTCGAATCGGATAACGCAATGCGTTATGTGACTACCGAAATCGCTCAGACTATGCTATGATACAGACAGTCTGAACACCAGTTACTCGCACAAAGCAGGAGGTTACTCATGACAACCGTAGAAGAGATTGAAGTTAACGTGCGCCAGATCGACGAGACGCCACCGCAGGTCAATCCGAGCGTTCAGGTATTTGAGGTCGTTCGCAAGTTGATGCTGGCCGGGATCGGCGCTTTCGCGCTCAGCCGCGAAGAGGCCGAGGCTTTCCTCAACCGGCTGGTTGAGCGTGGTGAGCTGGCGCAGAAGGATGCGCAGAAGCTGTTTGATGAGGCGATGGAGCGCTTCCGCAAGACGGCGCTGCCGCAGACAGATCAGGTACAGACCAATCTCAACAACCTCACAGCCCAGGTCGAGACCAGCTTCGAGCAGTTCCTCAATCGGCTTAATATTCCATCGAAGCGGGATATTGATGAGCTGAGCGCCAAGATTGCGCAACTGGCCGTGCGCGTCGAAGAGCTGCGCCGTGCACAGGAGGCGCCGGCCCGTACCCGTGGCCGCAGCGAGGCTAAGGAAGAGAGCAGCGAGAAGTAATTCTTCTGATATTCACTGAACGCCGGCGCTACGGTGATGCCCGTAGTTGCCGGCGTTTTGGCGCAGCGTGTTATAATTGCCGCTGAGACTATCAGGTTCGTCTGGAGTAATGGATAGTGTAGCCGGAACGCTCTCAGTTTCACACCAGCAACGTCTGGCACAAGGCGGCAATTCTATGCATCTGATCAAGAAATACGCGAATCGCAAACTGTATCATACGAATCAGAAACGTTACATTACCCTCGATGGTATTGCCCGATTGGTGCAGGAGGGTGAAACTGTTCAGGTACTCGACAACGAGACCGGCGACGATATTACCGCTAACATTCTGGCCCAGGTCGTGTTGCATGCCCGCGGTCGTCAATCGCCGTTACCAACCAATTTGCTGACCGATCTGATTCAGGTGGGTGGTGACACGATTGCCAATTTGCGCCGTGCCCTCTTCAGTTCGCTTGGGGGCGACGATTTGATCGAAGCCGAAATTGGGCGGCGGATCGATGTGCTGGTGGATGAGGGTGAACTCTCACCGGAGGAAGCTGATCGCTGGCGCAAACTGCTATTGCGGCAGGAGTTTGCGCACGACGCCCGTAACCGGCTGGCCGACCGGATTGCTGATGTTCCCACTCGTAACGATGTCGAACGGCTGCATGCGCAAATCGATGCGCTGGCCAGTACGGTCGAACAATTATTGCGGCGGCGCTAAAGGGTTCATTTTGGTATTAAACGCAATTGTATAGCGGTTCGGCTGGTTTACGTGGTGCAATGACAGATAGGGCCAGACAGGTTACAACGAGCCTGATGTACCCTTGTGGGTCAGCAGGTTGTTTACTCTTCTAAACACTCCACGTCATTCCTGTGCGCCGGGTGCGCGTTAGTGCAGAGAGGCATGGTATGCATCGTAGCAAGGCTGCTCTGGTCCTCGCCGGCGGAGGTGTTGCTGGCGCCGCTTACGAAATTGGAGCGCTCTGTGCCATTGATCAAGTGCTCGAACATCTTTCTGTTAATGAATTTGATGTCTACGTCGGCACCAGTGCCGGAGCGTTGATCAGTGCCTGTCTGGCGAACAATATGTCACCACGCACGTTAATTAGCGTGCTTGAAAGCTCGCTGCTCGGGATTGATCAGCTTGAGCCACACCATCTCTATCAGTTGAATATCACCGATCTTCTGTATCGGGCTGCTCATCTACCCGGTGCCCTGGTACAGGCGATACAGCGTTGGGTCCGTGAGGGTGGTGAAGTTTCGTTACTCGATCTGATTGAAACTGTGGCGGTAGGCTTGCCGACCGGCCTCTACGACTCGCGATCCCTTGAGCAGTACTTGCGCGCAGCCCTTGAGCAGCCCGGTCGCTCGAATCGTTTCGCCGATCTTGATCATGAGTTAATGATTGTCGCTACCGATCTTGATACGGGTGAACGGGCGATTTTCGGTTTGCCACCTCTTGATAATGTGCCAATCTCGCTCGCAGTGTGTGCTTCGGCAGCTATCCCCATTTTTTATCGACCGGTACGAATTGGAGATCACGACTATATCGACGGCGGTCTGCGAGGTACAGCCAGTCTCGATGTGGCAATTGAGCGCGGTGCAGAATTGATCGTCTGTATCAACCCGATGGTGCCTTTCGATAATCGTCGGCATCCACCCGGTGCGGCCATTAGTGATCAGGGAATCCAGCGTATTGGCAATCAGGTGTTTCGTACTTTTATCCATGCCGGCCTGCATTACCATATCAAACAGGTGCGCCGACGCCATCCTGAAGTTGATATTATCTTGATTGAGCCGTCCCGTCAGGATCGGACGATGTTTGCCGAGAATACGATGCGCTTTCATACCCGGATGACGATTGCCCGGCATGGCTTTGAGAGTGTGGCCCGCCAGTTGTGCGAACATTATCCTTACTATCGTGCAATGCTGGCTCGTCACGGTATTACCATCAGCGATGAGCGCATCCGCCAGGATCTCCGCAATTTGCAAATGGCCGGCGATAATCCACATCTGGTACGTGCAGCCCTGGTGACAGGTGGTTCACTGCATACAGCGCCAGCCGGCCTGGCCTCGACCCTGGCTGAACTCGACCGTTTACTGTCGCGCCTTGAGGTAACCCGCTGAGATGATAGTCTATATTGCCTACCCAACCAGCCTGAATTTGCAATCGGCGAATGCGCTGCAAACCTTTACGACGCTCCGTGAATTGCGCGCCCGTCGTCCTGATACACTGGCACTCATTCCAAGATGGGGATTTGAACCGAGTCGATTTCAAGAATTGAATGTCGTCCATTTACCGCGACCGGCCATTGGTAAGCTGTCACGATTGTATAAGAGCACGCTGTTGTATTATCTCGAACATTCGGTATTTGCGGCGATGACCGCAGCCTTTGTTGCTCCACAGCGTCGTCAGGTTGAAGCAGTCTATATTCGTCAACCGATCATTGCTGCGTGGTGGGCCGGCTGCTTTGGTCCACAATTGGGCATACCGGTGATTTACGAGGCTCACGATCTCGAATCACGTAATCCCTCACGCGCAAAAGAACGTTGGGCACGAGGTTTACTCGACTTGATCGACCGTACTGCGCTGTGTCGGGCAACTGCTGTGGCTTCGCTTACCAATGATTTTCGCTGTCTGCTCTCCCAGATCGGCTGGCGCGATCCCGCAGATGTCGCTGTCATTCCCGATGCCTACGATGAGCAGATCTTTACGCCGCAGGATCGTGCGCAGTGTCGGGCCGAACTCGGCTTACCTCCAGATCTGCCAATCGTTGCGTATGCCGGTATGACTTTTGCCCATCGCTGGCTCGATGGTCTTTTGAGCGCCCTTCGTTCACTCAAGACAACCTACCCCACCCTCACGGGGCTGATTCTTGGAGGCCGTCCTGGTGAACGGGCTGCGCTGACTGCCCACGCAGTGAGTGAGGGCTTTCGCGTGGCCGACACAACAACGACACCGGCTGATCTCTACATCCTGCCACCCCGTCCACAAGTCGACGTGGTACGTTGCCTGGGTGCGGCTGATGTGCTGGTTATTCCTGATACCGTCACCGATGTTACTGCGTCGCCTTTGAAGCTGTTTGAGTATCTGGCCCTGGGTTTGCCGCTTGTGTTGCCGGCGATTCCAGCTCTACACGAGATCGTTCCGCCTCATCTGGCGTACAGTTTCCCTCGGCGCAACCTGACCGGCTTACAGGAAGCACTGTCCGCAGCCCTCAATGAACGTGATCCGGCACTGGCAACCGCCCGCCGGGTAGTTGCCGCCGACCATACGTATGGCCGGCGAGCTGAGCGGATTCTGGCCCTGGTGGATCGGGTACGGGCAACGGCATGAGCGTGGATGTGCGGCTATGTCTGCACGGCAAGGTACTGCTAACCGGCGAGTTCAAACCCTGCCTCAATTCGTGGAAGGCTGGCGGGGCTGGTCCGGTGAGCGTACTTGATCGCAGCCCCTGTGGGGCTGGCACGTGGTGAGGGAGAGTTTCAACCCGCACGATCCGGCGGGTTAGGCTTGCGGGCGCGCTCTTGTTTAGCCCCATACTTGCACACCGCGATGGAGCGCTCAATACCGCTGCGTCAAGGTGCCGGGAGAGAGCGTACCTTGACAGTTATTAAACCAGATATAAGTGACTTATGAAGCACGATCAGTAGGGGTGCACAGCTGCGCCCCTACTGTGTCTATGCCAGGCTGTCGGCATCGCTCATAGCAAATCTTGAGTGATACGGTGCATTACCGGACATCACCAGATATGCGATGTTCTGTGATGATCCGTCCCATTCGCGACGATCCGTGGTATCACCTGCAGGATTACGGATGGTGGGCAGAGACGGGTTCTGGAGGGGCGGGTTCTGGAGGGGCGGGTTCTGGAGGGGCGGGTTCTGGAGGGGCGGGTTCTGGAGGGGCGGGTTATGAACCCGCCCCTACTACGAGGGATGCGGCGAACGAGGGGTGGCGAAAGGGTGCGTCTTGGATTGCGCGCCATGCGTTGGCCTGTACCAGATTTGGCATCAGATTGCAACCGGTGCCTGCCAGAGGCAAATGCGACCGTCGTGGGCGCCGGTAGCCAGTAATTGCCCATCGGGACTAAAGCTCAGACAACTGACACCAGCGCTATGTTCGAGGATCGGCGGGTGAGGTTGGCCCTGTTCGGCCAGCCAGAAGCGAGCACTACGATCTTCACTGGCTGAGGCAAGCAATGGTACACAAGGACTGAAGGCCAGACCGCGTACCGGTGCCGTATGGCCGTGTAATGTGTCAAGGGCGTGAAAATCTTTTACGCGCCAAAGGCGGATAGTGGTACCACTGCATGCGGCCAGGATCGTACCGGCTGGATTAAAGGCGACGCTGTAGATAAAGGTATTGAATCCTTCGATTGGTTTCAGGGGTTGGTGATCGGCAATCTGCCAGAGGTAGATCGCGCCATCGTAACAACCGGCAGCTAACATCGATCCATCAGGCGAAAAGCTCAACGAGTGTACGAATGGACAGGTGAACAAACCAATTGGTTCTATCTTTCCTTTCCGAATTTCGTAGAGGGTGATCGCTTCTCCCCAACCGCCAACCGCCAGATAACGACCATCAGGACTGAAACAGACACTCTCGACAGGGCAACCGGTCTGGTGAATGAGTTGCACCATCTGCCAGTTGTCTGTTGTCCAGAGTCGTATCGTTTCATCATCGCTGCCGGTTGCAGCCAGTGTGCTATCAGGGCTGACAGCAACAGCGCGGATGGTGCTCTCGTGACCGCGCAGCGTGTGGATTTGCTCGCCGCTGCTCAGGTTCCACACCCCAACCGTATAATCGTCGTAGCCGGCCAGTAACCAGCGACTGTTTGGGTCAAAGGATAGGCTGCGTACCTGTGAACCGGTGATCATACGACGGAGCAGGGTGCCAACCGGTGTTGGTGATGAGGTCTGCGGTTGGGAAACAGGTGCAGCCTGGGTGGGAGTGGCCGGCTTTGATGAGGCGGGTGTTGCGGTCGTGTCGTTAGATGAAGAAGATGCTGTCTGGGCAATAGGCCGGATTGCAGCGGGTGAACCACTCGTGGTTGGTCGGCCACGCAGCCGGTGTAGTGCCTCGCGCATTTCGCGCGCTGATTGTGGTCGCTGATTGATCAGCGTCGCCATTCCCTGCTCAATCAATTGGGCTAACCCTTCGGGCACATGGGGAGCCAGGCTCCGAATTGGGCGGAGTGGATCGGGTTGACCATTGACCAGGCTGGCCATGCGGGTCATTGCATCAGGGGGTAAAACGCCGGTGAGCAAGTGATACAGCGTTGCTGATAGCGAGTAAATATCACTCCGCGGATCGGGTTCACCATCACGCATTTGTTCGTATGGTGCGTAGGGAGGGGTAAAACCGTAGACTTTGCGGGTGCCTGAACCATCAATATCAGCGACAACCGTCATACCGCCGCGCGCCAGGCCAAAATCGAGCAGGATAATATCATGATTTGGCGTTAACTTCAGGTTTTTCGGCTTAATGTCACGATGAATGACAGGCACTGGACGGGTATGCAGGTAGTGTAATACATCAAGTAGTTGATCGGTCCACTTCACAACCAGCGGCAACACTTGCGGCGATGCAAAGCGCCGTCCCAGGCGAGCCAGTTGATTGCCCAGGTCTTCGCCGTGGATGAATTCCATCACCAGAAACTGGCCCTGTGGCTCGATGAAATGGTCAATAACTCGGGGTAGCGCCTGATGGCGCAGCCGGGCCAGAATTTGCGCTTCCCGTTCAAATGCCTGCCGGTACGCATCGTCGTTGAACAGGGTCTGTTTGAGGGCAACATCGATGCGCAGGCGCAGATCGCGGGCGTGGTAGACAGCACCCATCCCACCTTTTGCGATCTGAGAGATGACACGATACCGACCCTGTAAGACTGTTTCCGGCGTAAGCATCCACTAACCCTTGCTCTGTTTTAAACCAAACTATCCCTTATTATAACAAAATGTCGGAGCAGCGGTACGTATACCACTGCTCCAGATAAAAGTAAAATACTATGTACGAGTCTACTATAAAAGACCGTATACTCCAGTCAGGATGTTGATCACTATCTCATAGTGCGTCAGTCCCAAAGATTGCAACGCTCACGCACGTTAAGCCCAATGTCCGGCAGTAAATGCGGTAGGTGCGGAAGCGTGGACTCCGCACCTCAAACCAGGCGATAGTTCGTGATACGGCTTTACGGCTCTACATAAGGCCGTATGCTTCGGCCAGAATCTCGATTGGATGGCGGGTGGTAACGCCGGTAGCGCCGCTAATTTGCCAGCGACAGGTCTCGCTATCGCAAAGCGCAAGCTGTTGACCGCTTGAACGCACAAACTCGAACAGCGGCTTGCCAACATCCATTGCGATCTGGTACTTCTCGCGTTTCAACCCATACGTTCCGGCAATACCGCAGCACTCGGCGCGGCTTTCGTGCAGGCGCAGACCAGGAACCAGACTCAACACGTCGAGTACCGGGCGTCCGATCCGGTGCGCACGTAACTGGCACGGTGGATGGTAGGGCAGGCTGCGTTCCAGCGGGCGAAAATCGGTACGCAACCGACCCTGTTCGTGCAGATCGCGCAGAAATTCAAAGATGTCGTAGGTGCCGGCAGCTACTGCTCGCACATCATCACCGTGTAATCCGAGCAGTTCTGGCGCTTCTTCTTTCAGGGTGAGCGTGCAACTGGTGCTGGTGCCAACAATCGGAATACCGGCACGTGCATACGGTAAGAGTTGCGCAACATTGTATTCGTGATGCTTCTGCGCCGCCGGAAAATCGCCGTTGGAGAGTAACGGCAAACCACAACAGCGTTGGGATGGAATGATCACCTCGAAGCCAAGGTGTTCGAGGACGGCGATGGCAGCTTTGCCAACGTGTGGTTCGTAAAAGTTGGTGCTGCAACCGTGGAAGTAGACCACCTGTGGACGGCGACCGGCCGCTGTCGCTTTGCGACGTTGGAACCAGCGCCGAAACGTGTAGGTGCTGGCTTTAGGCAGTGGCGCATGGCGGTGAATACCCATCACCTGCTCGATGAGCCAGCGGGCCGGGGCGAACTGAAGCGTGAAATTCACCAGTGGGGCGTGCGGGCCGCAGCTCAGCCGTCCAACCAGGCCAGAGCGGGCAATGATTCGATTGCGGAGCGGCATACCGCGTTCGGCCACGATCTGGGCGCGGGCACGGGCATTTAATTCGGCAATGCGCACCCCGGTTGGGCAGACCTGGTTACATACCCGGCAACCTGAGCAATAATCAACCGAGGCGTCGGGAACGGGCTGTGCAGCATGGCGAAAACGTTGCGCTTGTGGCCCAACGTATTTCGGGCCAGGAAAGGCATCGGTCACTGCTGCCACCGGACAGGCGGACGTGCAGATGTTGCACTTGATGCAGTGATCAAGCGATTGCGTGAGCGATAGCTCGATGTGATCCATAGCGTTTATTCCTCTTGGCCGACTACTGCTGCCCGGCTTTCCAGCCGGTGGCAATAGCGACACCCTCAAGGCATCCTTCCCGAATCGGGTCAAAACCGGCAAGTGCACTGCCGGCAACCATCACATTGTCGTAGACCAGTTGACCACCGGCGTCGAGGGGGCGCAGATCACGATCAACGCGCACTCCGCTCTGGAAGACAGGATGACCGTCTTCAGCAAGGAAACGGGGCGCAAACCAGCCCGCTCTCCCGGCGGGAGTCTGGAGGGGAAGGTCAAGCGCAGTTTCCCGGAGCTGACCTTCCGGTGTTGCCCGCACCCCACCACCGAGGATGCCACCGGTAGCCAGTACCCAACGGCGGGCAGTGTGCCGTTGCTCACGAGCAGCTGCCTCACTGAAAACAGCAACCAGTGTCTGCTGAATATGCTCACCGCGTTGGACAAAACCGCCTAACTGCACCCTGCCGCCCAGGCGGATCAATTCGTCTTCCAGCATATGATAGAGCCGCATCCCGGCCACAGAGGTGGGAAGCGTAGGAATTTCAAAGATCAGTGCGCCAGACCGATTCTGCAAATCACGTACTACCTCGGTCGCATGTTTCAAACCGAGAATAGCCGGCATCCCAATGCGTGCATACCCTCCCTTGCGCACCAGACCTGCGAGCTGGTCGCCGACACTGGCCCGAAAAGCGGGCTGATCGAACAGGCGCGCCAGCGTCACCGGGTTAAAGTCACGCTGACGACCGGTTGGAGGAAGGGTAAGCTGCGCTGCTTCAGCATGAATGCCCTGCGCACGCAGGTTGGCCGCGATCAGGGGCGGGAAGAAGTCACGCAGTTCGCCGAAGCTGGCGATCAGGGTAGGCCGTCCATCACGCAACTGGCGGGCGTCGCCGGCGATCATCGTTGCCGGGGCAAAGGCGGTAGGGCGCAATGCTCCCAGTGCGGTGGGGAGAAAGACGTTACGGTTGAGATTGCCGGCAAGCGGATAGCCAGCAGCCTCGCAGATTGCCCGCAGCCGGGCAATTCCCTGCTCGATCATAGTCGGCCCGCTCAGCGCGTAGGGATGGTGAGGGTGTTCTACTGCCAGTTGGGTAATCCCGGCCAAAGGATCATCTGCCGCTGCCAGCAGATCGATACAGCCGCTGGCCCAGTGGGTCGTTCCGTGGCCCTTCGCCAGCACCAGAACTTTTTCCCCCCGTTCGGCACGCCCGATGGCGGCCATCATGCCGGCCAGGCCGGCACCAATGACAATCGTATCGTACATATCACTCTCCCGGCAACCTATGCCTGCACATACTCAGTTGCAATTGCCGGGTGTTGCGTCACCAATCCACCACCCGGTTCGGCCAGTGTACGCAGGCGATCAATGCCCAGCACACCCACGTAGATCAGTTCATCGAGGCGTGCCTGTCGCAACTGGTCGCCCCACAATACCGGCGTCAGACCTTTCCAGCGTTCCTGGAGGAAGTGCATGATCGCTTCGTTGGTATGAACATGGCTGAGACCTGCTGCACAGCGTTGTTCATAGAGCAGGTTGGCAGTGCGGTAGATACACCAGCCGCCCTGACACGGCCCCATGCCCATACGTACATCGCGGCGAATATCGTCAAGATTATGCGCACCAGCATCAATTGCAGCCTGAATCCGGTCGCGTGTTACCAGCTCGCATTCACAGATCAGATCACCAGCCGCGTGGTGACTCTCAACGAGCGCCAATGGTTTCCCCAACCAGTAGTGAGGAGTTTGCGCAGCCGGATTGGGTGAAACAGTGACCGTCGCGCGGCTACTGTGCTCGAAACGGGGCACCGGCAAGACCTCGCTTGCCGTGCGACAGGGTTGAGTATTACCCAGGCGGCGAGCAATCTCATTGACTGTTTGTTCGGCCATCAGCCGATAGGTTGTCCATTTACCGCCAACAATCGAGAAGATACCACTCACGCCATCACGTTCTTCGTGGTCAAGTAATTTGAACGTGCGGGGAATATCGCGGTCGCTAGCCACATCTTTATCTTTGTAGAGCGGGCGCACGCCAGCCCAGGCTCGTAAAGCACGATACTGACGGAAGCCGGGAATGAGCTTCTCGCCTTCGTCGAGCATAAACTGTATCTCTTCGGGTTCGATCCCAAAGACATCGGGATCGGGAACGTGCACATCGGTCGTACCGATCACAGCAACCGTGTGAATTGGCACGATAATGTCACCATCAGACGGCAGCTTACAGCGATTGACCACAGTATTCACCATACGGTGGTTCATCGCAACCATGGTACCTTTACCGGGCACGACATTCACCGTTAGACCGGCCAGGGCGGCAATCTTCCCGGCCCAGGCACCTGCCGCGTTGAGCACATACGCGCAGTCGATCCGCACCCGTTCACCGCTACGTAAATCCTCGGCGATTGCGCCTACGACGCGATCCCCGACCCGAATGAGTTCGACAACATGATGGTAGGTGCGAATATCAGCACCATATTCACGTGCCGCCAGTGCGACCGAATGGGTAGCAAGGAACGAGTCGGCAGAGCCGTCGGGAACTTCAAAGACGCGGGAAATACGGGGGTTAAGGAGTGGTTCACGACGCAGCATCTCGGCGACGCTGATCTCCTGGACCGGTACACCGGTACGATGGCAGTTGGCGACGAAGACATCGCCATAGCTCTCATCGTCCCACGGTGTAATCACAAAGAAGCCAGAGGTTTGCTCGATACAATGCGGCATGATCCGCCGCAAAATCGCATTTTCGTGGGCGCATTCGCTGGCTGACTGGGGGTCTTTGGTTACGTAGCGCCCACCTGAGTGGAGCAGGCCATGATAGCGACCGGTGGTACCGTGTGTCAAATCGCCCTTTTCTACCAGCACACAACGGATACCGCGCATTGCCAGATCGAGTGCGCAACCGGTGCCGGTAGCGCCGCCACCAATAACCAGCACATCGGTGGAGATAGTCTGCATAATGAACTCCTGACGGGCAGCAAGACCGGCAGGAGATGTCCCGCCGGTCTTGCCACAATGGTCTGTTCGGGTGCGGTGAGGGTGGTTTACTCCACCCAATCGAAGGTACGGGTAACTGCCTTCTTCCAGCCCCGATAGAGCCGCTCGCGGGTTGCTTCATCCATCTGTGGTGTCCAGGTGTGATCAACACCCCAGTTGGCCCGCATCTCATCGGTATTTGACCAGAAGCCGACTGCTAAACCGGCTGCATAGGCAGCACCGAGCGATGTGGTCTCTGCAACCTTGGGCCGAATAACGGGCACACCCAAAATATCGGCCTGGAATTGCATCAGGGTATTATTGTACACCATACCACCGTCGACCTTCAAGGCGGTCAGCTTGACGCCTGAGTCCTGCTCCATCGCGTCGAGCACCTCGCGCGTCTGGTAGGCAGTGGCTTCGAGCACGGCGCGGGCGAGGTGGCCTTTGTTGACATAACGAGTCAGGCCGACAATCACACCACGGGCGTCCGAGCGCCAGTAGGGTGCGAAGAGTCCAGAGAAGGCCGGCACGAAGTAGATACCGCCGTTATCTTCGACCAGATTTGCCAGCGCCTCGACTTCTGCCGAGGATGTAATCAGACCGAGGTTATCGCGGAGCCACTGCACCAGAGCACCGGTGATAGCGATTGAGCCTTCGAGGGCGTAGACGGCGGGTTGATCGCCGAACTTGTAACAGACGGTGGTCAGCAGGCCACTCTTGGATGGAACCAGTTTCGTGCCGGTGTTGAGCAGCATAAACGAACCGGTACCGTAGGTATTTTTGGCCTCACCGACATCGAAGCAGGTTTGTCCGACCATAGCCGCCTGCTGATCGCCCAGGATACCGGCCACCGGCACACCGGCCAGTTCACCTGTTGCCGTACCGTAAACCATGCTGGAGGGTACGATCTTGGGCAGCATCTGGCGCGGAATCCCCATAATGCCGAGAATCTCATCATCCCAATCAAGGGTTTCGAGATTCATCAACATCGTGCGTGAGGCGTTGGTCACATCGGTAACGTGGACACCACCGTTGGGCCCACCGGTGAGCCACCAGGTCAGGAAGGTATCGATGTTACCAAACACCACATCACCGGCCTCCGCCGCCTCACGGGCGCCGGGCACATTGTCGAGAATCCAGCGAATCTTGGGACCGGAGAAGTAGGTTGCCAGTGGCAAGCCAACCTTGGGGCGGAACCGATCCTGACCGCCGTCGGCGGCAAGTTCATTACAAATCTGGTCGGTGCGGGTGTCTTGCCAGACTATCGCATTGTACACCGGTCGGCCTGTTTTGCGATTCCAGACCACCGTTGTCTCGCGCTGATTGGTAATGCCGACGGCGACAATATCGCTTGCGCTCAGGCCGCCTTTGCTTAGTGCCCCACGAATCACACTTTGGGTACGCTCCCAAATCTCATCAGGGCTGTGTTCTACCCAGCCGGGGCGGGGATAAATCTGCTCGTGTTCTTTCTGATCGTAGCAAATGACATTCCCGCTATGGTCGAAGATCATACAGCGGGTACTGGTTGTGCCCTGGTCGATAGCAGCGGCGTACTTTGCCATAATTGAAGACTCCTTTGTCTACGCTCACACGATCCGGTTGGAACGACATCACCCTTTGGCAGCCTGTTCGACTACCTCAAGCAGCGCCTGCGCCATCAGATAAGCAGATGCTGCACCGGGATCGCGATGACCAATCGAACGTTCACCAAGATAGGATGCGCGGCCTTTAGTTGCCAGCATCGGTTCGGTTGCGATCATGCCCTGCTCGCAGGCGGCAACTGCGGCGCGCATTGCTGCCAGCAGATCACCGCTTGCTGCATACTGTTCTTTCAACGTATCAATTGCAGGCGCGATCGCATCGATCATCGTCTTTTCGCCACGAGTCGCTTTGCCACGGGTCTGAATACCTTCCAGGGCAGCGCTCAGTGCGGCGATCAATTCTTCTGCGCCGATGGTTGTGCGATCACCAATCGCCGTGCTGGCCCGCAGAAATGCTGTGCCGTACAACGGCCCGCTGGCACCACCAACCGTAGAGATCAGCGTCATCCCGGTCAGTTTCAGCAAACCGCTGATGCTACGGTCGTTCGCGGTTGGCAGCTTACTCATCACCGTACTGAAGCCACGATCCAGGTTGACACCGTGATCCGCATCACCGATTGCGGCATCGAGCCTGGTCAGATATTCGCGCTGCTCTTTGACCCGTTCGGCAACCAACTGGAGAAAACTTGTGACATGATCGGCGGTGATCTGCATGGCCCCTCTTTGTCCAATCTGGTGGCGGGGTAATCACCCCGCCACAATACCGCTAATTGCCCTTACATGCCCCAACGTAACGCCGGTGTATGCACCGGTGCATCCCAAAGTTTGATCATCTCATCGTCCAGGCGGAGAAGCGTAAAGCTGACACCGGCCATCTCAAGCGATGTGATATAGCTTCCCACCAGTGAACGAGCAATCGTAATATTGCGATCCTTCAGGATACGTGCCAATTCATTGTACATCACGTACAGCTCAATCAGCGGTGTGCCACCCATACCGTTGACAAACGCCAGCACCGCATCACCGCTCTTGAAGGGCAGGTCTTCCAGGATCGGGCCAGCCAGCATCTCAGCAATATCCCGTGCTGGAGCCAACTTCTCGCGGCGCCGGCCTGGTTCGCCGTGAATGCCGATACCAACTTCCATCTCATCATCGGCCAGCTCGAAACCCGGCTTCCCGGCCTGGGGTACGGTACAGGGTGTTAGCGCCATCCCCATGCTGCGGCCACTGGCATTGACTCGCTCGGCAATTGCCTTACAGGTCGCCAGATCGGCACCGGCCTCAGCCGCAGCCCCAACGATCTTCTCGAGCAGAACAGTCACACCCACGCCACGACGACCTGCCGTCCAGGTGCTGTTTTCGACCGCCACGTCATCGTTTGTCACCACACTGGCAACTTCAATGCCCTCGGCAGCGGCCAGTTCAGCCGCCATCTCGAAGTTCATCACGTCACCGGTGTAGTTTTTGACGATGTGCAAAACACCCTTCCCGCCGTTCACCGCCTTGGTTGCCGCCAGCATCTGATCCGGCACCGGCGAGGTAAAGACGGCACCGGGACAGGCAGCATCGAGCATACCGTAGCCGACAAAACCACCGTGCATCGGTTCGTGGCCTGAGCCGCCACCGGAGATGACACCGACCTTGTTGTGTGGTGCGCCGACGCGCACGATGTAATCAGGATCGTAGTGAACCTGAATCAGGTCGGCATGGGCAATTGCCATTCCGGCTAATGCCTCTTTTACGACATTCTCCGGTGCGTTGATCAACTTCTTCACAGGCTTCCTCCCTTGAAGCGATGACTGCTAACCGTTCGCAACGATGCGTAGCACATCACATACCTAACGCATTCGCCAATAGAGCTGCAATGGAACCGCCAATGATTGGACCAACAACCGGTACCCACGAGTAACCCCAGTTGCTGTCGCCCTTGCCGGCGATAGGCAACACAAAGTGGGCAATGCGCGGGCCAAGATCGCGGGCCGGGTTAATTGCGTAGCCGGTTGGTCCACCGAGTGAGAGACCAATGCCCCACACCAGTGCCGCAACCAGGTACGGGCCGAGACCACTGGCCGGGCTACCACCCGTAGCGCCATCGCCGCTGAAGATGGCGAAGATGATAAAGACCAGAGCGAAGGTGCCAATCACTTCGGTGATGATGTTGTTGACCGGATTGTTGATTGCCGGGCCGGTGCTGAAACAGGCCAGCTTCAGACCGGGGTCTTTGGTAACTTCCCAGTGCGAGAGGTAGGTCAGCCAGACCAGGGTTGCCCCAATGAAGGCACCGATGAACTGGGCAATAATGTGCATCACCGCAGTACCAACATCGTAGCCACCGCGGATCATCACGGCAATCGTGACTGCCGGATTGAGATCGGCTCCTGGGCTACCCAACGCGGCTGCGGTAAACACACCACTCATCACGGCAAAGGCCCAGCCCGTGGTAATCACGATCCAGCCACCACCATTCCCCTTCGATTGCGTCAGCAGAACGTTGGCAACAACACCATTGCCAAACAGGATCAGCACCATTGTGCCGAAAACTTCGCCCAGAAAGGACGCAGGCATAGAGGGTCTCCTCCTTGCAACACAAAACAGGCGGAACCAGTTCCTACGAATCACCCTTGATCCAGCGTTCAAACAGAGAACGTGATGCGCGCCGATTCTTACCCGCAACATAGCACGTTGCGATGCACGCGCTGCGTGGCGTGCCGGCGCATCTGAACTGGGCGTGCGCGCCGTCTACATCGCAGCACCCGGCGACCCGCCCTGCGCACCTCCTTTCTCACCGAACTATGCGGTAACACGATGCATTGCACCGTGCAATGCGCAAACAATGGCCTGTCCCATTTGTTGGGCGTATAAGATATTGATGTGTCCGTTTGGTGGGGCATTAATTCGTTGTTGGGAAGTTGCCCCTCTTCATTGAGTTGCTGCGCAATTATCGTAACAAATTGCGCTGAGGGGCGTCAAGCTGTGAAAAAGCCGTGCAGTGTGCAAAAGTGTTTCAATATTGAAACATCGAACCGTTTCGCACCCGACGCGATTACTGTTCAATGTCCAATACCTGATCAACACTCTGTTCAACGAGGAGTGGTAGACCACTACCGGGGGTTGCAATCAGAATCGGCGGGATATAGAAGCGCCCGGCAGTCGTGCTTTGGGCAGTCACAGTGAAGCGGTAGACACCGGGTGGCAGATTGACGCCGCTGAGGCGCACACGTCGCCGTTCACGATCTATCTGAACATAGGAGAATTCGGCCAGGTTGCCGACGCGCACCGGTGTCAGCCCCGCCGGCAGCGGGACGGTGACATCACAGCGGATCAGGGATGTTCTGACCAGCAACAATACCTCAATCTGCACCGGTTGATTTACCGCCAGGGGGATGCTGGACGGACGATAGCTCAGGCGGACGCGCAGGTCTTCAATCGGTGATCGTTCAATCTTTTGGCTACGGATTGCAATGAGTGCCGGGCCACGCAGGGGTTCGATCCGTACCACCCCGCCACGTACTTGCCAGCGTGCTACGTCGTTTGGTGAGGTTGTCGTCAGCAGGTCATTGTTGTACCAGACCCGAACGCCGGCATTGTCGTTCTTAAGCGTATCACCCAGCGCAAGCGCGACACGGGCAGCTTCGTAAGGTGTCGGCCAGCCATCAATATCCCAACGCCGTAAGAGAGCAGTGCGCCAGGTGGTCAGACGGGGATCGGTGGGGCGATCACTACTGAGCGCCTGCACGACGCTGGCACTTACTGCCAGGGCGCTCGATGGCATGCCTTCGGCACCGGCCCAGGGCAGACCACCGCCGGCAGTTGACCAGAACTGTGCCAGTAGTGTGCTGCGGTCTTGGGTACGGTGCAACGCACTGAACGCCCGCCCGGTCGGGCCTGGAGGATCAGTCAGGCCGGCTGACCCATCGGTAACCCCATGCAGCGACAAGACGTAATCAATGTACGCCTGCAAATCGGGTGTTGCGGTCGTTCGGGTGCGGCGCAGATAGAGGATTCCCGGATCACTCAGTGGGTTCGTCTGATTGGAAGGATTATCGATCCGGGCAATCGCTTCAAGGACAAAGGCAGTGATGAATGGATCAGATGGCTGATTCGGCCACCATCCCCAACCACCATCGGGATTGCGCAGGGCACGCAACTGGCCGGGTATGCTCTCTACTGCTGCCTGCCAGCGTTCGGCGTCGGTGGCTGTGGGAGCGGTACGCTGCAATTCGTGGCCGATAATGAGGGCCGCAGCCAGCATGTCAGCCGTAGGTGTAGGTGATTGAAGCAGGCGTTGCGCCTGATCTGCCAGCGCTGAACGTGCGTTAGGGGCAACGGCAATCTCAGTATCACCGTCGGGGATGGTCAGTTCCAGGGGGTCGCTTACCAGCCGGGTTTGTGAGCTAGTGGCAATACGCTCGTCACGCACAACCGGTACGGCATATTCGATGGGTGGTAATGGGATACTATCGATCACTTCATAACGTAAACCCACGATAGACACGTCTGCCTGGGTCTGCAATCGCCAGGATGCATTAACGGTTGTACTGGCCGGGATGGTTATCGTCTGCTCAGGCGGATCAAGCAGGGTACCGCCGCTGGTCAACAGGCGCACCCGTACTGTACGCGCCTGCGCGTCGATGTTGCGCAAGATAAGCGTGGCAACGGCGGTGTCATTGTTCCGGAGTGGTGGTAAAGGAATGGCAATAGCTTCAACCGGTTGGAATGTGTCAAGGAGTATGCCGGTCGCTGTAGCAGTTCCAGAGTCGGCGATGGCAATCACGTCGAGGCGCCAGCGCCCTGATTGTTGTGGTAGGCGGAGCGAGATTTGATGCTGATCGCCGGTTGATTGCACGGTTGAGGGTACAACAATGCCGGGTAGACCGCTCAACGGATGAGTTGTTCGCCTGGCAACCAGTGGCTGATTCCAGGGATCAAGGTTGATCGCCGGGGCATGGATAGGAGTTAGCGTTGTCAGGAATGTACTCATCGGCGCGGTAACGGTTAGCGTGATGGTCGTTCCCGGCACGACCTCGGTTTGTGGTAGGGAAAGTAATGGCGACGCCGGTGGATCGATCTGGAGCACCGCTGTATGTACCCAAAGCCGGGTGCCATCGTCGATCAAGGCTGTGATGAGCGTCGTTGGTGGTAAGTCGTTGGTGATGGGAAATGGAATAATCGTACCGGGCTGCAACGTTGTCAGGATAGTACGGGCTGTGTCACCCTGCCCTGCAATCAGCAAGAGAGTGCCACCGCCGGTTGGACCACTGATCAACAGCCGTGCTGTCTCACCAACAGTGTAGGCAGTGCGATCAGTAACCAGCATTGGTTCAGCGGTGGCAATACCGGACCCTGCGACCCATAATTGGCGACGACTCACACTTAACCCAGAGCGCACGGTGACTTCGTAGCGACCGGGGGCGAGCGGAACCAGTTCGGTGTTGGCTGTGCCACCGGCGTTGGTACGCACTCGCCGTACCAGCAACGGCGGATCGTTACTGGTGCGCCGTACTTCCAGTTCTACCAGGCTGTTGGGGATGGGTGGACCGTCCACCTGTTGCAGCGAGATAGTTACTCTGGCCCGTTCATCGCGTTCAATAACCCCTGGTGCCTCGATAGTGAGCCGTGGGCTGCGTGGCGCGATGATCCCTTCCGCGCTATACGGTAATTGTTCGCCGTCGGGTAACTGTGCAGTCAGCTCTAGGCGGTAGCGAAGCGGGCGAATCAGGGCTTCGGCTGCCGGCAGTGTAATCTGCACCCGCCCGCTCTGATCGGTAATAGCACTCGCCAGCGTTTCAGCGGCTGAACCCAACACGTCGCCGCTTGTCCCATCAAGCTCAGGTGTCGATAGTGTTTCGAGCCGGAGCGTCCAGCTCACCGCGACACCAGCGACCGGTAAGCCGGCGCGAACCACATCGATGGCGAGACTGTTGGTGAGGGTCGGTGTCACGCGAATAGTTGTGGTGGTCGTCGGCACAAAGACCTGAATCGGCACTGCATACGTTGTCTCACCGATACTTACCTGCACCGTGTAGGTGCCGGGTGCTGTACGGGCATCGAGGCGCAGGCTTCCGTCAAGTTGGCCGGTATCGTTGATTGTGCAGGTAACGGCAGTTGGTTCACCGGCGAGTTTTGGACCCTCCAGCTTGAGCCGACAGGAGTTGATAGTGGGTAGCGTCACCCGGCCATCAGGCTGACGTTCACGGACGATGCCGCTGATACGCACAATCCCGCCTGGGCGATAACTCAGGCGATCAGGTGCCAGCAGGGCAAGAGTTTCCGAGCCGGTTGATCGCGCAAGCACAGTACGGGCCAGCGCAATACCTTCCCCTTCAGCAATAGCGATGATCGTCCGATTGGCGATACTGCCAACCAGAGTGCCCAATCCGGCAAGTGGCACGCGCCACACCCCCTGCTCGTTGCTGGTACCGCGACTGATCAGAGCTTCATCGAGGTAGATCGTGAGCGGGATGTCGGCGAGCGGTTTTCCGTTGCCGTTGCTGGTAACCCACAACAGCAACTCATCACCGTTGGGGACGACTGTCAGACGGATTGCGGAGACGAGTAATAATTGATCAACGCGCAAACCATTGTCGGCTGTTAGCCGTAGATAGTAGGCACCGGGGGGGAGCAATGCTCCTTCACTATTGCTGGTAAGGGAAAAGACGCTACGCACCAATTCATCAGGCGGATCGTTGAGTATTTCGCGCCAGGCCCGGACTAATGGCTGCCCGTACCGTTCCGGGATAAATCCTGGCCATTCGTCAGAGCGCAATGAGATGGCACGGATCAGAGTTGTGGCATCGAGCTGGTACAGTTGTGCATTCAGGGCATTGAGGTTCATTCGCTCGATGGTAATAGCCGGCGTTGCATTGGCCGGGAAGCGTTGCAGCAGATCGCCGACAACCCGTAGTGTCGGTGGGGAGCTGGCGGTGCGAATCGTCAGTGAAATATCGTTTTGGAGTGGTACCCCGCTGCGGTCGCGGGTGCCGGCGGCAATGGTGATGGTGTAGGTCGTTGCTGCCTGCACAACCGGGCGGAGACTGACCCGATTGTCATCAACGGTCAGATGAACGTCGTTCACCGGAGGATCAAAACGCAATCCGGCTCGCAGTTCAGTCTCGTCCATTGGTGTACTGAAGATCAGGCGAATCTCTTGATCAGGTAGAAGCGATTGACCCTGGCCGGGGAAAGAGGCAATTAATGCCGGTTCCGGCTCAACATAAAATCGCCAACTGGACAACGCTGCTCCGGTTTCGCCGGTACGGAGACGTACCTGATAGGTTTGACCAGGTACCCAACCGGTGTAGGGGGTAAACGATACGACGTAGCGTCCATCATCCATGACGCCGGTCATATCGCCGCTAATCGGCGGCGTAATGTCGAGCACACTGCTGAGCAAGCGCGTATCAATTGGCGCATCGAAGACCAGAACCAGGGGTTGTTGCGGGTTTACCCATCGCGCTTCTGGCGGTGGGGTCTGGTCAATGAGCTGCGGCCAGGGTGTGCTGAACTGCCAGCGAAACGGTTGCCCTAATTCAATGCCCCTTGCATCGCGGAGCGTGGCATCAATGGTCAACGTGTAGGTGGTTGCCGCAGTAAACGCCATCATCGGTTGTAGCAGCAGGGTCTGTGGATCGAGCCACTCGCCGTTAAGTGGCCAGGGCGGAGAGAGGCGTATCTGCGCGAGAGACACCAGTTGACCAATTGCATCCTCAGCCACCATAGGCTGGCTAAAGATGAGCGCAATCGGTGCATCGAGCCGGCGTGGGGCCAGGGCCGTGCGAATCGTTGGTTGGGCTGCCGTGACAAACGTGACATCCAGCGGCTGCGACAATGGCCGCCACCACCGACTCTGCGCGTTCGTTGCCACGTGAATGCGATACACAGTTGCCGGTTGTAAGGGTTGGGCAGGCACTATCTGCAACACGCGCATATCGTCCGACCACTGATAAGTAGCGGCCAGCGGCGGATCGATGCGGAGAGCGCGTATCACCGTAAATGGATTCATCGGCGTACTGAAGGCGAGCGTGATGGAGCTGCGTGGTGGTACAGTTCGGCTTTGGGGCAATGGATCGCGGAGTTGAACCGTAGGTGTCTCTACCCACGGCGACAACGGTACCAGCCAGCGCATTGCCAGCCCACATAGTAAGCTCGCAACTACTCCGACCAACAGAATTGTCCAGAGGCGGGCCAGTCTCTGTATCCCGCGCTGCATGCTCACGTTCATGCTGGCTTCGACCGACGCTGCACGCTGATCGCGTGTCGTGAATGCTTCAGAACACCTATTAGTATACCATTGTCATCCAAGGGGGGAGCGGATGCTATCCGACGTAGTCAATGGGCTGGTGTGTTTGTGAGTGCCGGCATTACGTGTTCATAATTCATATTCCACGCCCAGGCTACCCGTGCCGACTGTTCGGAAGAGGGTAGGGGCGGGTTCTAAACCCGCCCCTACCCGCCTGCCGAACGAATCTGTCTCGATAGCATCCGCCCCGATACGATAGACATTGTATGTTCCCGTTCAAATTGCCATTGCGATGGATGATTGACGATGTATTCACGTCAGAGCAAGCAGTGGTAACGAAAGGGTTCGTCTTGAATCGCGGGCCATGCTTTGGATTGTATCAGATTTAATATGCGAAGGTTTTCCGTCAGCGCGTATTGGTTGTGCTCACGTTGCTAAACCTGCCGACAGCACCTGATCGCGATGACGATCCATCCATTCCGAAAACCATTGTCCCTGTCCCAACAGTTCCAAATGGTACTCAGGTTCAGCATCTGGTGTGCTGAGGGTACGCCGCAGGTTCCCCTGGAGCCAGACGACTTCGAGCATGACCGTGAGTGCGGCAGCTTCCTGGTGTGACAGGGGCGTGATTGCATTGTACGCATGGAGCAGCAGTCGAACCCGTTCGAGATCAAGTGGTGCGCGATATACCCCCCACGTTGACCAGCCTGGGGGTGGTGAGCCAATCGCCATATCTACCAGGGCATCAGCGACATCGACCAGGCGGGCATCGACACAGACCTGATCGTAGTCGATCAGCGCCGCTACTGCATCACCACGAAAGATAAGGTTGTCGCGATGCACATCACCGTGGATAAGCAGATGTGGGAGAGCGGTATAGGCTTCGTCACTCAGTTTATGGCACAAATCGGCGATCCGTCGTTCGTACCAGTGTAACGGGATGGTCAACTCACCCAGGATGTCACGCGTGATCAGGCGTTCGGTCAGACTACGTAGACTGGAAGGCAGGTAACGGGGCGTTAATGCAGGGGGGAGATCGGGAAAACCGGCAACCGCCCGGTGATAACTGGCCAGCACACGGCCAATATCGCTCAACTGTTGAGGGCGGGCAGGATTAAATTCGTCGCCGATGATAAAGATGCTCAGCTCGTAGACTCGGTCATTAACGATAACCATCGTCTCGCCATTGCGGGCCGGCAGGATACGTGGCGCCGGGAAACCGCGCTGGCGAAGCCAATCGAGCAACCGATGGCGAAATGTAATCGATTGAAGACCACTGACACGACGATTGCGACGGATCACAAAGCGGCCAACACTGGTTTCGATAAACGCTGTTTCATTGATCATCCCCCGGCCGGCAGCCCGTACCGACCGTAGCTCACCTACATCATAGTGGGCCAATACACGGGAAATCTCGTCGTGTGTCAGCATGGAGTAACCTCATCATAGTACACCGTTTCTATTCTACCATTGCGAGGAACGATCCTCGATGACTGCGTTGCATATTGTGATAGCATTCACTGGGAATGTGCATGATTTGATACAAGCCGTGTTATACTTAGGATATGGTGACAGGGCACGGAACAGGACATCACGGACAATCGCCAGTACGGGTTCCGCTTTCCAGTGGAGCGCCACTGGTTGAGGCGACGTTTGCCAGTCGTCCGAGCCAGTTTCTGGTCGAAGCCCAGATGGGTGGGCGAATGGTGCGTGCGCATCTCGCCGACCGGGGGCGATTAACCGATTTGCTAACACCAGGAGCGCGCCTGTTGCTCGCCTCACGCGAGGAAATTGGGCGGAAGACGGCATTTCAGGTGGTAGCAGTCTATCAGGATGGCGACCTGGTCTCGCTTGACACCCAATTACCCAATCGCCTGGTGGCGGCAGCATTGTCGCTCGGTGCGCTTCCCCAATTCGCGCGTTATTCGCGGGTACAGCGAGAAGTACAGCTTGGCCCGCATCGCATCGATTTTCGCTTAAGTGAAGGACTGGATACCTGTCTGCTGGAGGTCAAGTCGGTGACCCGGCTGGTTGATGGGATTGCCGTCTTTCCCGACGCACCGACTGAGCGTGGGGGGCGCCATCTGGAGCTACTGATCAATGCTGCCCGGAATGGTCAGCGGGCGGCTGTAGTGTTCATCATTCAACGCTCGCGTGGTTGCGCATTTGCCCCCGATGTGACCGTTGATCCGGCGTTCAGCCGGTCGTTACGAGAAGCACGCTCGGTTGGTGTTGAGATATACGCCTACCGTTGCCCGGTCGATCCGTCTGGTATCACGCTGGGCCAGGAGGTGCCGGTCTTCGCCTCGTTTGCAGCCGTACCGTTCGAGCTGCGGCAACACTGATGAAGCCGTGTTGCACTCACTCCAGTTCGCGCAAGAGCGTGACCAACCGCTCATTCAACAACCTGTACCCCGCTGCATTGATGTGAAGCAGATCATCACGAAACGGCTCAGCCACATACCCCGTTTCATCGGCCAGGATCGCTGCACTGTCGAAGATAATGACATCTGGGGCTGCCATAGCATGGATTGCCTGATTGACGCGGGTAATCGCCGCCGTGATCCGACTGGTTGATGGATCGAGCCGTTCAAGCGCATTTGGGCCAAGGGGAAAGATGGTGGTCAGGATAACCCGACTGCCATCATTGCGGGCGAGGGTCAGCATCTCGCGCAGATTGGCAATAGTTGCCTGCGTAATCGCCTCGCTGTCATCGTCGTCGTCCAGAATTGCCAGCGCCGCCAGATCATTGACACCGACCTGCATAATCACCAGTTCTGGCTTGAGCGGACTAACATGGAGCCGGTAGCGCAGGCGCGCCTGGGCGCTAGTATGGCCGGGAACACCGCGGTTGACCATCGTAAAGCCGTCCGGTGGTGGCCATGCTGCGGCTCGCGAGTCACCGAACATCACGATACGCGCTGATGGCGAGCGATCATTGCTGATAGCGGTCAAACCCAGCGGATCAAGCCGAGTCAGATGAAACAGCCGTTCAAAATGACGGGCGCGCTGCCAGGCCAGCAATCCCCCTAGACAGACTACCCCCAGCACAGCGAGCCAGATAAGCCAGAGCCAACGTGTCAATTGCGAGCCTCCGAAGTCGTCATCATCTTTGCGTACTGCACAATCTTTTTTACCACAACAAATACTGAAACGCACGTGCAAGAACCGGAGGTTGGGAAATGCACCGTAGAGTGGGGAGTGGTGATGGGCGTTCTCGATACTGGTTCCCGCTCACCGCAATCCCGCCCCCCTCCCGACCTCCCCTGCTGGGGGGAGGCAAACTCCCGCCCCCAGCGGGGGCGGGCCGGGGTGGGAGTGTGTCTCCTTACCTCACCCCCCAGCCCCCGCTCCTCTCCCTTGGCAGGAGAGGAGCGGGGGAGTAGTGATGGGCGTGCTCGATACTGGTTCCCGATCACCTTAATCCCGCCCCCCTCCCGACCTCCCCCCGCTGGGGGGAGGCAAACTCCCGCCCCCGGACACGCGCCTGCACACGGGCTATGCAGTATCCAAGGTATGGGTAATGTGCGCCGGAGGCGCGCGCTCCCAGCTCCCGGATGGGGAGCACGCTCCCCCCACTCCCCACTCCCCACTCCCCACTCCCCACGCCACCAATGCTTGCCGCGACGTTACCTGCTCAGCGGGGTGCCACCACCAGTGCAGGTAGCCGGGCGGCACCTGCGGCGATGATCAGGCAGGCACAGCCGCTTATGAAGAAGGCACTCCCCAGCCCAAAAGGAGTAACCACCATGGCACCGATGAGGGGAGCGACGGCGCGGGCTGCTGAGACAATTGAGCTGTCGAGGCCGTATACTGCGCCTTCATTCCCTTCGGCGGTGTAACGACCGAGGAGTGCGCTGAGCGAGGGGGTGATACCGCCGATTGCCGCACCACTCAGGGCTTGCAGGATCAGGAGCTGCCAGATATTGGTGACGATGCCTTGCGGCAGAAGTGCGATTCCCGCCACCAGGGCGCTGACCATTAACACCTGCTGATGCCCGATGCGATCACCGAGGCGCCCCAGCCAGATGGCGGTCGCTGTGCCGGCGGCTGATGAAATGCCAACTATCAGGCCGGTGTAGGCGCTTACCGGATCGGTTGGGGAGAGCAGGCTGGCAATGAATAGCGGTGCGAACGGCAGCAGGATCGTTTGGGACAGGCTGCTGAGGAAGCGCATGCTGTAGGCCGGTCTGATGCCGGGTGTGCGTAAGATGCTCAACCAGCTTTGCCACATGCTCAACGACGGCCGTTTGGTGGCAGAGGCGGTCTGGCGCACGCCGCGCACCCCAACCGTGACCAGGATGCCGGAGATGAGCAGGAGTGCTGCGGTGGTGATGAAGGTCGCCCGAAAGCCGAGGGTTTCGGCCATGATGCCGCCGATTAGCGGGCCGGCTGCGGTGCCACTCCATAAGCCCATCTGGAGCGTCCCCATCGCGAAGCCCATGCGTTCGCGGGGGGTGACGGTTGCTACCAGGGCATTGGCAGCCGAGATGGTGCCGGTGATCATGCCCTGGATGGTGCGTAGCAGGGTTAATTCTTCGGCGGAACGGGCAAAACCCATGAGCAGCAGGATAATGGCACCGCCGTACATGGCCCGTTCGACCATCAGTTTGTAGCCGAGCCGGTCGGCCAGTGATCCCCAGATCGGTGCGGCAATTGCCATGGTCAGGGCTTGCAGTGAGAAGACCAGACCTGACCAGAGGGCAACGTCGCCGATGGTCACCACGCCCAGATAGGCGACGTACAACGGCAGAAATGGAAAGATGATCGAAAACCCGATTGCCGAAAGAAACTGGGCGACGAACATGATCCAGAGGGTTGTTTGCCAGCGTGTTTGCATGATCGTATTCAGGGAATATCTCTCTCGTTATAACGGCAGGGCTGATGCGGTCAAGCCTGTCCCAGGCTGGGCAATACGCTGGTGGCAAAGGATTCCAGTCGATCCAAATCATCAAGATCAAGCCATTGCACCATGATCCGTTGCACGCCGACAGCGGCAAATGCCTGAATCTGTTCGACAATCTCGTCGGCGACGCCGACCAGGATGCCGCGGGCACGCAATTGCTGGCGGTCGCGTCCGGCCAGCAGCCGCTCCACTTCGTGTTTGTCGCGCCCAAACACCGACCCGATCATTAGTGTGCGCCGTACCGCCTCGCGTGGCCGACCGGCTGCGTCCAGCAGGTTGTCGAGTTTGGCGTTGAGTTCGGCAAAGCGGGCCGGCGGTACGAAGACGGCATTCCATTCGTCGGCGTAGCGGGCGATGAGGGGTAATGTGCGCTGCTCTCCATTGCCGCCGATCACAATCGGCGGGCCGCCCGGTCGCTGGGGGCGGGGCAATAGAATGGCTTCGCGCAACTGGTAGTACTCGCCGATCCAGGTGACCGGTGTGTCACTGCGCAGGAGGCGGGTCACGACTTCGAGACCTTCGCGGAAGCGTTGAAAGCGCGGCGCTACTTCCAGCAGGTCAAAGCCGAACATTGTATGTTCGCGTTCCTGCCAGCCCGCACCCAGGCCGAGCTGTAACCGTCCACCGGACAGGTCGTCGACGGCGGCGGCCATTCTGGCGGTCATGGCCGGATGGCGGAATGAGACCGGTGAGACCAACGGCCCGAATTCGATCCGTTTGGTATGCGAGGCCAGCCAGGTCAGGGAAACCCACAATTCGAGCGATTCCTTCTCTGGGGGATTGGCGTTGGTGAAGTGATCGGAGCGGTAGAGACCGGCAAACCCTAAATCTTCAGCCGCCTGCGCCAGCCGCTGCCAGCGCGACCAGGTCAGTCCATTCTGGCCTTCAATCATCAAGGCTACGTCAATTGTCATCTTCAGTACTCCTGATCGGCGAAACCTGCTATAGTATGAACGGGCCGCGTTGCGGCGTGTGGATAGTATACCGCGCAAAATAGTTGATGCGTCCATTTTTTGTCTACGGAACGTTAAAACGGGGACAATCAAACTATGCCCGGCTGTTGGCCGGCTATACGCTGCGCGAGGTACGGGCCTGGTTGCCGGCGGCGGCGATCTACACTGCCGGGCCGTACCCGTTTCTGGTGCAGGCTGCCGATCTGGTGCCCGCTGGTGCGATTGTGTTTGGCGAACTGATCGAGGTGCAGCCTGACCACTACCAGCGGTTGTTGCAGTTGCTCGATGGATTGGAAGATTATGTTCCCGGGCGGGCCGGTAATCTGTACGAACGGATTGTGGTGACGGTGCAGACGGCTGACGGTGCGCGGGAAGCGTGGGTGTACGTCGCCGGTCGAGCTGCGGAAGCAGCGATCCGACGTGGCGAATTGCGCTGGATTAGTAATGGTGAGTGGTGATACCACATGACCCTGGAGAAGACCATGACGCAACGAATTGTCAATATCGGTCTGGTGCAGATGCGCTGTACCGCCGATCCTGACTTCAATATGGCGACGGCGGAAGCCGGGATTCGGGCTGCGGCGGCGCAGGGGGCGCAGATTGTGTGTCTGCCGGAGCTGTTTCGTTCGCTCTATTTCTGTCAGAGCGAGAATCATGTTTTCTTCGCTCTGGCCGAGCCGGTGCCCGGTCCCAGTACCGAGCGGCTCAGTAAATTGGCTGCTGAGTTGCAGGTGGTGATTGTGGCCAGTCTGTTCGAGAAACGGGCGGAAGGTCTCTACCACAATACGGCGGCGGTGATCGATGCTGATGGCCGGTATCTGGGGAAGTACCGTAAGATGCACATTCCCGATGATCCGCTCTTCTACGAGAAGTTTTATTTCACGCCGGGTGATCTGGGGTTCAAGGTGTTCAAAACACGCTACGCCCGGATCGGGGTGCTAATCTGCTGGGATCAGTGGTACCCCGAAGCGGCCCGGCTCACGGCGCTGCGCGGAGCCGATGTGCTCTGTTATCCGACGGCAATTGGCTGGCATCCCGCCGAGAAGGCTGAGTACGGTGTAGCGCAACATCAGAGCTGGGAGATTATCCAGCGCTCACACGGGATTGCCAACGGTTGTTACGTCGTGAGCATCAATCGTACCGGTCACGAAGGTGATCCTGCCGGTGGGATCGAGTTCTGGGGGCAGAGCTTTATCTCCGATCCTTCGGGAACGGTGATCGTGCGGGCGCCGGTTGATGAGCCGGCGGTGCTGGTCGCCCCCATCGATCTGGCAAAGATTGATGTGCAGCGTACTCACTGGCCATTTCTGCGCGACCGCCGGATTGATGCCTACGGTGAGATTACGCGCCGTTATCTTGATGAGGAGTAAGCGTTATGGCAACCCCTGCCGAACTGGGTTACCGGATGCCCGCCGAATGGGAACCGCATCAGGCTACGTGGCTTTCGTGGCCGCATAAAGAGGAGAGCTGGCCGGGTATTATTGACCGTATCTGGCCGGTGTACGCCCGTTTTGTCGCCGAACTGGCGCGTGGCGAGACGGTGCATATCAATGTGAACGATGCTGCCATGGCCGATCAGGCGCGCTTCTTCCTGGCCGAAGCAGGAGCTGTCGGCGATATTCGCTTGCACGAATTTCCAACCAACGATGCCTGGTGCCGCGATCACGGTGCTATTTTCGTGGTGCGTGATACGCCTGCCGGGCGCGAGCTGGCCGCCACCGATTGGGAGTTTAATGCCTGGGGCGGGAAGTATCCTCCTTACGATCTCGACAACCAGATTCCGGCGCGGATGGCCGCGTATCTGGGAGTGCCACGGTTCTGTGGCGGGATGGTGCTGGAGGGTGGTTCGATTGATGTGGATGGGAACGGCTTATTGCTGACCTCCGAGCAGTGCCTGCTCAACCCCAACCGTAATCCGCACCTGGATCGGGCGGCTATCGAGCAGCGTCTGCGCGAGATGCTCGGTGTTCACACCATTCTCTGGCTGGGTGAAGGGATTGTCGGTGATGATACCGATGGTCATATTGATGATCTGGCCCGCTTTGTTGCGCCTGGAGTGGTGGTGACCGTTGTCGAGGACGATCCACTTGACGAGAATTATCACGTGCTCCAGGACAATCTCCGCCGGCTGCAACTGATGCGGGATGCTGCCGGCAGGCCGCTCACGGTGCTGACCATTCCGATGCCGCCGCCGGTGGTGTTTCAGGGTCAGCGCTTACCAGCCTCGTATGCCAATTTTTACATCGCCAACCACGCGGTGATCGTACCTACGTTCAATCATCCCAACGATCAGCGGGCATGTGCCGTCTTACAGCAGTGTTTTCCTGATCGGCGCGTGGTGGGGATCGAAGCGACCGATGTTATCTGGGGCCTGGGATCGTGGCATTGTCTCAGTCAGCAGGTGCCGGCGGGATTGATCAATGTTGGATGATAAGCATCAGTAGGGGCGACGCATGCGTCGCCCCTACCGACCCTGCTCTAAAATCTCGCGGATGCGGTTGTGCGGTTCGATGTTTTCCTGATCGGCGCGTGGTAGGGATCGAAGCGACCGATGTCATCTGGGGCCTGGGATCGTGGCATTGTCTCAGCCAGCAGGTGCCGGCGGGATTGATCAATGTTGGATGATAAGCATCAGTAGGGGCGACGCATGTGTCGCCCCTACCGGCCCTGCTCTAAAACCTCGCGGATGCGGTTGTGCGGTTCGATGTGCAAGACACCGGCTGAACGGGCCACCGGCACCAGTTCAGCCGGTTCGAGGACACACAGGAACGGATTATCGCCTCCCAGCGCACGATGATCGGCAGCACTGAGACAGAACAGATCGAATGTCCCCATGATGTAGCGCGGCAATTCAAAAATGTCATCGCTACCGGGTGCCAGCTCAATCCAGCGATCCATCGTTGGAATGCTGACGACCATTGCCTCATCAGCGATATTCCGCACTTTCAGCACCGGTTCATGTTCCGGCGGCAGGGTCAGGCTCACCGGTGAGCAGCCTTGACCGGTAACCGTGAGGTCAACCGTCGGTGTTGGGGCTGCGCAGGCACTGCATAGCAACACGAAAAGGATCAGCCATCTGCTCATAGTCACAATTGACCGGCTAGCGACACTGGTGAATCACCGGTACGAAGACCTGATACCCGGTGTCGGTCGGCGTAGCGTTGGCCGACAGATCGGGTGGCAGATCGGGGCCGCGCACAATTCCCAGTGGATTATATGCCGACAGGCCGGGGAAGATGGTACCGAGCTTCGGGTTACCGAGCCGACGCACCAGAATCTCGCTCAGCACCTGACGATAATCGGTCGTGATTTGCAGGTCTTGCCGTTTATCGAGCTGATCGGGATGCAATCCCGGCCAGGTACCGTAGATGCGACGGCCATTCACGTTACCGCCCAATACCATCATCACATTGCCGTGACCGTGATCGGTACCATTCGACTGATTGCGTCCCAGGCGACGGCCAAACTCGCTGAGCACGACAATGGTTAACCGGCTGTGATAGGCAGCGAGGTCGTTGTAGAAGGCATGGAGACCCTGTGAAAGAATGCCTAACCGGTCGGGGAGATAGCCGGTTCCGTCACTGTTGGCCTGCGCTTCGTGCGTATCCCAGCCACCGAAGTCAATCGTTGCGACTTGCAGCCCAAGATCAGCTTTGATCAATTGCGCCACCGTCTTCAAGGCATCGCCAAACGATCCCGAAGGATATGTGGTACCAGTGGCCGGGGTATAGCTGCCCAGGCTCCGCATCACATCAATCACCTGCGTAACCCGGCGGCCAGCCGGTGCCAGTGGGTTAATCGAACTCCGGTTGTAGATTTCGCGGAGCGTGCTGAGGAAGGGATAGTTCTCTTGGGAGCGGTTGTAGCGCCAGCCGGTACTGATATTGAAGCTACTGGGTGAGGTGACGGCAACTGCGCCTGCATAGTTCAACAGCGAAGCAGGTGGTGCGCTATTGGCTGCGATTGCCGGCAACAGCGTGCTGACCCCACCCTGGCTTTGTAAATGACGGGTGAGCCAGCCGCTGCTGGTTGTTTTGTTCCCCGGCGTCCCGCGTTCGATATAGTCCATGGCGTCGAAATGGCTGCGCGTATCATCATCGAGGCCACAGGCGTGGATGAACGCAAGGTGACCACTGTTGTACAGATCGCGCAGATGGGGCATTTTGCTGTTTAGGCCAAAGCCGACAGGATTGAATGACGGGTTGTTCGGATCAATACCTAATGGCGCATTTGGCCCGCTTGAAGGTAATGCCAGCGTCCCGCGTTCACGCCGATAGTCATCATCATCGTATGGGCAGAGCAGGCTCAATCCATCGCAGCCACCGCGCAGAAAAATCTGCACGAAAATCTCATTCGTTGCCTGGGGTTGGGCCGGCTCGGCGAAGGCCAGTTGGCCGACGCGAGCCGCAGCCATCGCCGCAATTGCAGCGCTACATCCCATCAGAAATTCGCGACGAGTCCATTGCATGAGTGAGTTCTCCTCTGGTGTGGCGCTGATTATCGCAGCCAGAATTCAGGACTGGTAGCCAGTAACTGTACCATCGCAACAATCCGGTCATTAACGGCGTCCGCTGACCCCCAATCTGGAGCACCGCGCAGCGGCTGGGGTGGCTGGTTCGGATCGCCGCCTTGCGCCAGAAAGCTAATGAGCAGGGTACGGAGATCACCGGTGGGAATATAAGTCAGCATGCGCTGGAGCCAGAAGTCAACGATCCCCGCACACGACAGACCGGGTGGGGTCTGACCAACAATATCAATGGTTACGTTGCCGCCCCAGGATTGTGACATCGAGTAAAAGGTGTTCCATGTTCTGAGTAAGGCATTTGTATTCGCCCAGTAATCGGCACGGTCAGGATGGCCGGTGGGTGTATCCCAGCCGAAGAGCCGATGGCCGGTCTGATCCGCACTCCAGAACAAACTTGACCAATAGCCACCCTGCGTTGCATCGCCGTTCACGGCTGGAACGTCGTTGGGTAAGGCAGCGTTGGTGGCGCGCAAAAATGCCCACATTGCCTCAAGGGGGCGGCAGATCTTGGCTCCAAAGGTGCTTTTTGCCTCTGGCGAAAGCAGAATAGCTTCAACGACGCGCCGAATCTGATCGGGCGAGTCGCGGTGCTGCATCCAGACATTCCAGGCTGTATTGATGAGCGATTCCGGCGGATTGTCGGCTACCAACCGCCGGCACAGTTTGGTGCAGAGATGGCGGGCTGTACCGGGGTGACGGGCAACGAGGCGCAAAGCTTCCATACCGTCGCGTTCTGCACCGTTGTTGTAGGGCAAGTTGTTTGCCGGTTCGATACCGGGTATGGGGGCTGGTGCCAGCACAGTTTTGGCATAGTTATCGTGCCAGGACTCCATGAGGTAGAAAGCACCGGTATTAGGTCGCCCGTCGCGGCCATTGGCAATCGTCCAGCCGGTCAGGCAGCGTGAGGCATCGTAGACATCGTAGTCAATGTAAGCAGATGCATAGCGCTCGCTGCCGTACTCTACAACCGGAATATTGCCGCGTTGACTGTAGAACTTCAGGTAGTTGTCACTTCCCAGCGTATGTAACTCGAAGAGTTCACGGGCAAAGTTCTCGTTGCCGCCCTCGCCGCCGCCGGCTTTATTACTCACGTTGTTGAGGTAATACATCATGGCAATGCTTTTGGTAACCTCAACCAGCATGGTGTGAAAATTACCCAGGGCATGCGTGCGAATGATGCGGTCGTAGTCGGGCCAGGTTGCAGCGATCCGCTGATCGGCAGTAGCCCGCACATTGAAATGGTTGTGCCAGAAATCAACCATCACCTCGAAGAGCTGGCGGCGACTGTACACAGCCCGCAGCCACGTCGCCACCCGTACCTCTTCGTAAGGCCGGATGCGCTCGGCCCAGGGTAGATCAGGCACTACTCGCTGTTGCCAGAGGGTTTCCCGCGAGGCTGATAACCAGCTCAACGACCGAACCTCACTGGTTGTGCGGTTGTTGTGGGTGTAGCGGATCTTGAGCTGGGCAGACAGAATGCGATTAGCACAAGGGGTGTTGTCAATTGCAGTGTAGTTCAATTGCTGCCGAACCCAATTGTTGAACCGTTCTTCATCACTCGCGCCAGGAGTGGCATCGTACATCGCCATCAATTCAGGGCTGGGGCCGAAAGCCAGCCGACGCATCGCAATCGTGCGTAGCGAAGCCGGCTGAGTGTACGAACAGGAGGCGGCAACCGGCGCAGGTGAAGTGCCTACGGCTGCCAGTCCGGCAGCGGCTAGCCCGGCAATCAGAGCAACACCGCCTTCGAGCACGTCACGTCGAGTTAGTTCCATATGTTTTTGATCTGATACGATGTTTCTTGCGATCTACCTGAAAAGATTGTAATCTTGACCGACAAACTACTACCATCACCAGAAGGTACTATCTTTGGCTGGTGATAGGTACGTTGTTTCAGTAGGACGCTTGCCCGGATGGAGAGATGTTGCTGGAGGTGCGGTGTGCGCCGGAGGCACGCGCTCCCGGTCGAGCGGGGAAGAGACAGCGCGGAGAACGTCATTTAGAGGTGCGCGCCGGAGGCAAGCGCTCCCAGGGTAGCGTGGGGCAGGATCAGGCCGACGGTATGCGCAGTGCCCCTTCTGCCACATCAGCGGTGCGCGCCAGAGGCGCGCGCTCCCAGTGCTTTTCCCAGAGCGGCTTGGAGGTGCGTGTTCCCAGTGCTGTTCCCTATGCATTACCCATATGTCACGCTGCGTCAGGCCGGGCTGCAAGCGCTCCCCGTAGCGCAGGCTTCCAGCCTGCGTACAAGCATCCTCGCCACCGCCGGCAGATGCTGACCGTGGCCGCTGGTGCGCAGGCACGAATCTCGTGCAACATAACCGTCTACGCGCAGGGATTGCATTCATATCTGACCGACTCGCTGATCGGCACGAGCACATTCAGCAATCTCGTGACCAGGATGGGTAACGGTATGCCACGCACCGAATCGCGAGCACGGCTGGCGCGGCAGCATGGCTGCCGCACTCCAAACTACGCGACACGGGTAATGGTGGTCGGCAACGGTATCTATACTGAAACGTGATCCCACTGTGCGCAGAGCTGCGGGGTAACCGCTGCGACCTCCACGTGATCACAAGCACGACTGGGAGCGGGTACGGCAATCCATCCAGCACGTGTTGGCACGGCTGGAGCGGCGCACTTTCACCGGGCCAGTCGCTCACAACAGCATCCATGGCGATCATACCCGCTGGTACACCCGTGGTTGACACCAGTTATGGGTAATGCATAGGTGCTGTTCCCAGGGGCGGCTGGAGGCGCGTGTTCCCAGTGCTGTTCCCAGGGGCGGATGGAGGGGCGCACTCCCAGTGATACGTGGGGGCGCGCCGGAGGCGCGCGCTCCCAGTGCTTTTCTCAGGGGCGGCTGGAGGTACGCGCCGGATGTGCGCTCGTCCAGGGGAGACGGCATCGCGGGTGCAGAGGTCACGACGCTATCACGAGATTCTGAACGCCAGGCTGCTACAATCTGGTATACTGACGCCAATAGCGCGAGGAGGCGGTTATGAAGCGAGTTGTCAGTATCAGTCTTGGCTCGTCACTCCGTGATTATCAGATCACGGTGAAGGTTTTGGGGCAGCATGTCGAGGTGCGTCGCATCGGTACGAACGGCGATGTTGCGCAAGCCATGGCGCTGGTACGTGAGTTTGATGGCAAGGTGGACGCTATCGGACTCGGTGGTTTAACACCGGTCTTTCGCATCGGTCGGGCACGCTATCCCCATCAGGAAGCCATCCATATCGCAGCCCAGGCCCAGCGAACACCGGTCGTCGATGGTGGTGTGGTCAAGGCGACGCTTGAGCGCTGGGCGATTGCGCAGGCAGTACGCCAGCTTCCTTCGTTGTTGCGTTACAAGCGGGTGCTGATTACCAGTGGTGTTGAACGTTATCAATTAGCCGCTGCTATCAGTCAGTACGAACCGGAACTGCGCTTCGCCGATCCGATCATTCACGCCGGTATTCCTTTCCTGCCACCGCCACGCTCGCTCGAACAGCTTGAACTCTACGCGGCAACCGCGCTACCAATCCTCGCCCTTCTCCCCTATCGCTTTATCCATCCGGTAGCCCTTGGCCAGGAAGGTTTTGACAGCCGTGCAGTTGATCTCTTCCGCTGGGCCGATGTGATTGCCGGTGATTTTGCCTTTATTCGGCGTTTTGCCCCCAATGATCTGACGCGCAAGACGATTATCACCGATGACCCATCACCCGCCGAGATCGAAGATCTGCGGCGACGCGGCGTAACGACGCTAGTGACAATGACACCGCCCCTCAGTGATGAGCGTCCCTTCCTCGCTGCCGATGCGCTGGAGGCGGTGATTACGGCGATTACTGAGAGTACACGCCAACCGGGGGACGCTGAGGTGATCGACTTTATCACGGCAGCCGGTTGGGGGCCGACGGTACAAGAGTTGAACCCGCGTCCCAAGCCACGCTTCGCATTTGTTATTCACCCGCTGCGTACCGAACTTATCGCCAATCACAAATGGTTTCGCTGGACACGCTATATGCCACAGCGCCTGGTGGAGCTGGTAGCAGCTTATTTCCCACCCCTCTATCTCTCGCGCATCCGGGGCATTCGCTCGAAAGCTACTGGTGAAGAGGTTGAGGGGATTCTGTTGACGCTGGGAACGACACCGCGTGAGATGATGCGCCGTCCGCCGGGCTTCACCTACCGCCGACTGATCAAAGCCGCCCGGATGGCGGAACGGATGGGGGCGCAGATTATGGGCTTAGGCGCCTTTACCTCTGTTGTAGGCGATGCCGGTATTACGGTGGCGCAGAAGGTGGATATTGGCATTACATCGGGCAACTCGCTGACGGTGGCCGCGACGCTGGAAGCGGCCAAGCAGGCGGTGGTGTTAATGAAGGGAGGACGCCCTGAACATGTGCGCGCCGTTGTGATCGGGGCGACCGGATCAATTGGCGCAGTCTGTGCCCGCTTGCTGGCCCAGGCCGTCCATGATGTGGTCCTGGTGGCACCACGCGCCGAACGTCTGATCGCGCTCAAGAAGCAGATTGAGGCCGAGACGCCGGGCGCACGGGTGGTGGCCGCGACCTACGCCGATGCGTACATCGGTGATGCTGATCTGATCATCACAACCACCAGCGCTCTCACCGGTAAAGTGATCAATATTGATAAGCTCAAGCCCGGTGCGGTGGTCTGTGATGTTGCCCGTCCGCCGGATGTGAAGGAAGAGGATGCCCGGCGGCGTCCTGATGTGCTGGTGATTGAAAGTGGTGAGATTGTATTGCCGGGCGAACCGGATTTTGGTTTCGATATAGACATGCCGCCTGGTACAGCCTACGCCTGTTTGTCAGAGACGGCCCTGCTGGCGATGGAAGGCAAATTTGAAGACTACACGCTAGGCCGTAATATCGAGATCGAACGGGTTAAGGAAGTCTATCGGCTGTGGAAGAAGCATGGTCTTGAACTGGCCCGCCTGCGCTCGTTTGGAGTCTACGTTACCGATGAGATGATCGCCGAAAAACGCCGATTGGCTGAAGAACGTCGTCGCCAGTTGGGCTTGCCTGCCGAGAAGGTGCTGGATCAATCATCGTGAGTGCTGTACAACTTGAATGGATTACGACACAGCCGTCATTGCCACGACCAACACCTCCGGTTGTTCTGGTGCATGGTGCCTGGCATGGGGCCTGGTGCTGGACAGAGCGAGCCATCCCTGATCTGGTAGCACGTGGCCTGACGGTACACGCGATCAGTCTTCGTGGTCATGGCCGTAGTGCGCCTGCCAGCCCTTTGACGACGATCTGTGACTACGTGCGCGATGTGCAAACGGTGGTGCGCAAACTCCCTCAACCACCGCTGGTGGTAGGCCATAGCTCCGGTGGGTATGTTGTGCAATTGCTAATGAGTGGGCGCTGTGGAACAGCACCGCCGTTGGCCGGAGCTGTACTGCTATGCAGCTCGCCGGTGTCGAGTCCTGCCTATTTTTTGCGCCGTCTACGTGAGCGGGCACCAATGGTTGACATTCGCGCCTTGCTACGCAGGGAAGCAGAGGCGGTACGGGCTGCGCTGTTGCGAGCGGATATTGCACCAGCCGATCTCGAACGTTATCGCCGGCAATTAGTGCGCGAACCGCCACTCGTGACCTTAACCAGTATGATTATTCGTCCCCGACCGTTGCGTGTGCAGGTACCGGTGTTGGTGATTGCTGCCGGGAACGATGCCGTCTTCGATCTGCCCGCTCAGCAGGAGCTGGCAACAACGTATCGAGCCGAATTGTACGTGATTCCTGAAGCTGCACACGATCTGATGCTCGACCCGGCCTGGCCTCTGGCAGGTGCCGTCATTGCACGCTTTGCCACTACCCTTCATCGATCCACGCTGTCAACTACATTTTAGATGACAGCATCTGCTATACTTCTGGAGATACCATATGAACGCAGCCACCGAACCGGCCATTCTTGTCCATCACTTGAGCAAAATCTACGAGGTTCCTGAGCGTGATCCGGGTTTACTGGCCGCAGTGCGCAGCCTGTTTCGGCGACGGGTGCGTGCCATCCCGGCGGTGACCGATGTCAGTTTCACCATTCAACCGGGTGAAGTGGTCGGATTTCTCGGTCCGAATGGGGCCGGGAAAACTACCACCCTCAAGATGCTGAGCGGTCTGCTCCATCCAACCGCCGGCGATGTGCGTGTCTTCGGGTACATTCCATCTCGCCGCGAACCGGCTTTCTTACGCCGGATTACGCTGGTGATGGGCAATCGCAATCAGTTACAGTGGGACCTCCCGGCACTCGATTCGTTTGAGCTGCTGCGGGCAATCTATCGCTTACCACCGGCAGCGTTTCGGGCGACTCGTGATGAATTGATTGATCTCCTCGAAGTCGGGCATCTGGTGCGCAAACCGGTGCGTAATCTTTCGCTCGGTGAGCGCATGAAGATGGAGATTATCGGCGCGCTGCTGCACCGTCCACAGGCATTGTTTCTCGATGAACCAACTCTCGGTCTTGACGTGACGATGCAACGGCGGATTCGGGCGTTTGTGGCCGAATACAATCGACGTACCGGGGCAACAGTATTGCTCACCAGTCACTATATGGCTGATGTCGAGGCTCTCTGTCGGCGGGTGATTGTGATCCATCACGGGCAAGTCCTCTTCGACGGGCCACTGCACGATCTGGTCGATCAGTTTGCTGCCTATCGCAAACTGATTGTGACCCTCAGCGAAAGTGGGAGCGATCTGTCCCGATTCGGTGAGGTTATCGCGCAGGATGGCCTGCGTTACACCTTACGCATCCCCAAAGAGACGGCTCCTGCTGTTACTGCCCGACTCCTGGCAGAAGCGCCTGTCGCTGATGTAACGGTAGAGGAACCGCCTATTGATGATGTTATTGAGCAGGTGTTTGCGGTGGGGATGAGTCGTTGAGACCTGTAAAGGCGACATATGTCTGGACTGATTGATTTTTATCGGGCCGCAATGAAACAGGCAATCCTGGTGCAATTTCAGTATCGGGCGGCCAACTATTTTTATATGATCGGCATGATCAGCGAGCCGATCATCTATCTGGTGGTCTGGAGTGTGGTGGCGGCTGCGCAGGGTGGGACGGTTGGCGGGTACGATGCCGGTGCTTTCGCCGCCTACTATATCGTCTGGACGCTGGTACGCAATATGAATATCGTCTTCACTCCATACGGTTGGGAGCAGCGGATTCGCACCGGTGAGTTGTCGGCAGTGCTGTTGCGTCCGCTGCATCCATTGCACTACGACATCGCCTTTTTTGCCGGCTGGAAGGTGGTCGTCATTCTGTTCTGGTTGCCGATTGCCGCAGTGCTGGCGTGGCTCTTCCGGCCAACCCTCGCCCCAACCTGGCTTGAGATCGCAGTATTTGCCGTCGCCATCTGGGGTGCGTTTCTCATCCGCATGATGTTTCTCTGGTTGCTGGGCCTGATTTCCTTCTGGACGACCCGCGTGGCGGCGATTTACGAACTCTTCTTCGCCTTTGAATTATTTCTCTCCGGGCGTATTGCCCCACTGGCGCTTTTTCCCGAATGGGCGCGCACGCTGGCCGATTGGCTGCCATTTCGCTGGACGTTTGGCTTTCCCATCGAGGCTCTGATCGGGCAATTAAGCGTCGCCGGCTTGATCGGTGGCCTGGCGATGCAGGCATTTTGGATACTCCTCGGTCTGGGATTGGTGCTGCTGGTCTGGCGCAGGGCAGTGCAACGTTACACGGCGGTTGGTGGGTAAGCAAGGTGTGGTGTAGCAGAGAGGCGAAGGGCGTGGTATGGAGCTGATGCGCTTAATTGCCATCTTTGCCCGGGTTGGCATCCTCAACGAGATGCAATATCGGGTTAATTTCTTCTTCCAGATGCTGGAGTCAGCGATTGGTCTGGCAACCGGACTGATCGGTCTGGGGCTGGTCTTTCAACACACCACTGTTCTGGCCGGCTGGCAACCGGCGGAATTGCTGGTCGTGATGGGGATTTACGTGCTGATGAGCGGCATCGTGCAGGCGGTGATTCAGCCGAATATGTTGCGTCTGGCGCAGGATGTGCTTGAGGGTAAGCTCGATTACGCTCTCACCAAACCGGTTGATAGCCAGTTGCTGGTGAGTATTCGGGAATGGCAGGCGTGGCGCTTTACCAATGTCGTATTGGGTCTGCTGGTCGTCGGATGGGCGCTCGTCTCCTTGCAGGCAAGTGTCAGTTTGGGGCAGATCGTGCTCTTTATCCTCATGCTGGGCTGTGGGGTAGTGGCTCTCTACTCTTTCTGGCTGATTCTGGCCACGACCAGCTTTTGGGTCATCCAGATCGAAAGTTTGATCAATTTGTTTGAAGGTATTTTTGCTGCCGGACGCTGGCCGACCAGTATCTATCCTGGCTGGTTGCGCGTACTCCTGACCTTTCTGGTACCGGTTGCGTTTGCAGTCACCGTGCCGGCAGAAGCGCTCACCGCTCGTTTGAACAGTTCAACGCTGGCGTTAGCGGTTGGCGTGAGTTTCACTTTCTTCTTGCTGGCGCGTCTGCTGTGGCGATGGGGTGTTCGTCGCTATAGTGGTGCCAGTGCCTGATACCATCATGCGTGAGATGCAATTACCAGGAGTGTCCTTGTAGACAACTATATCACGTTGGGATTGGGTGAGCTACTAGCTGCGCTGCTCACCCAGACCGGCCAGCATATGTTCAGGTACCTGCACGGCAACCACTTCACCCTGCACCGTCGTTTCGCCATCAACCTCGATCCAGGCTTCAACCACCACCTTGCGCCCCGCCATCTCTTTCACGCGCCCGTGAATGATCAGCTCAGGGCCGAGTGGGGTGGGCCGCAGAAAATTCACCCGTAGCGATGCGGTTACGAAGCGCAGATATGGTGCAGTTCCCGGTTCACGTCCGGCGGCAGCGTAGGCGGCGGCGGCTGCGGTGCCGGTGCCGTGGCAGTCGATCAGCGAAGCGAGCAGCCCACCGTAGACATAACCGGGTATTGCCGTATGGTATGAACGGGGTGTAAAACGGGCGATTGCTTCGTTGCCGTTCCATACACTCTTGATATGCAAACCATCGGGATTGAGACGACCACAACCGTAACAGTGGCTCAATTCATCGGGATAGGTGTCTTGAATAGCTTTCATGGCCTGTCCTGTGCAACATCGCAGATCACGGTCGGCGGAGATAGATCCACGCAGAGGGACCACGTTGCCCCATCGCAATGGTTTCGCCAGGGACAAACTGTTCGATAATAAAACGCTCCTGGAGCGCTGTCATGAGCAGGTTTTGATCGACTCTGGTTTTGAGCACCGGTGCATCAGGTTTAGCGGGATCGTTGAGATGAACGAAGAACGCGAACAGTCCGCCGGGCTTGAGGAGGCGGCGCACTTCATCGAGATAAGCGTACAATTCCGGTTCGCTAAAGCCATGGCCGCAGCCAACATCAATCGCCAGATCGTAGGGTTCGCTCAGAAATGCCAGGTTGGTAGCATCAGCCACAAAGAGGCGTACCCGGTCACTAACCCCGGCAGCCTTCACTCGCTCCTGCGCCATGGCGATGGCTTCGGGGACAAAATCAACCCCATCAACCTGCCAGCCTGCGCGAGCCAGCCAGACACAAGCTCGCCCGGTGCCACAGCCGAGATCAATTGCCCGGCCAGGTGGTAACTCCTGACTGAGCGCAATGATCTCAGGCGGTGGATCGGGGTGATCCCACGGAATCTCACCGGTCAGATAACGCTCACGCATGCGCTGAAAACGGTCAGACATAGTACAGAACCTCTGTTACAGATCGTGTCGTGCCCGTTTCAAGGCCCGATCAATATCACGGGCCGCATCGCGCCGGGCAATATCCTCGCGCTTATCGTAGATCTTCTTCCCACGTGCCACGCCAAGTTCGACTTTAGCCCGGCGTCCTTTGAAATAGACCTTCAGCGGCACCAGGGTCATCCCCTTCATGCGCACCAGGCCATTGAGGCGGTTGATTTCACGTCGGTGCAGCAGTAGTTTGCGCGGGCGCATCGGATCGTGGTTGAAGTATTTGCCCGACTGCTCGTAAGGCGCAATATGGGCATCATACAGAAACACTTCGTCATCGATCACACGGGCAAAACTACCGCGCAAGTTGACCCGTCCGGCGCGCACCGATTTAATTTCGCTGCCGGAGAGGACAATGCCCGCTTCAATCGTCTCTTCAATATCGTAATCGTGGCGCGCCTTACGGTTCTCGGCGACCACACCAGGGTGTTTATGTTTTGTTGCTGTCACGTCTCACTCACTCAGAACAGAAACTGACGACGGTACCGGTTGGGGATCATTAATCAGTAATTCAATCGCACTTCCCAGGCCAATCGTAGCCCAGAAGAGAGCCGCCATATGGCTAAACTCAATATTGAAAAAATAGTGGTCGGCCAGCCCGACGGCCAGTGCGGCGACGATGGCCCCCTGGCAGCCCAGCAACCAGCTCGATGCTTCCTCATCGAGGGCCGGCAGAATGCGCAGACTACGGGTAAACCAGAGCGCGACCAGACTAAGAAATACTGCCAGTCCAACCAGACCCATCCGTTGACCAATTGCCAGGTAGATGCTACTCACCCCGGCAGAGAGATCAAGATCGGGAGCCTGCCCGAAGCCAATGCCAAACACCGGATAGCGCTGAATGATCGCAATCGCATTGGCGTATTCGTCGAGTCGCATCTGTTGTGCCTGATCGCGGAACTGGACGCCGGAGAGCACCCGGTTGATAAACTCGTCGGCATAACCCAGCCCAAAGAGCAGCACGGCACCGAGAACGCTTACGGCCAGCATATGACGCCAGAGCCGACGATAGCGCACAGTGGCCAGGAAGGCTGCGGCAATGATCAGACCGAAGAGGGCTGCCCGCGAAAATGTTAACAGGAGGGTCAGCACCTGCACGCCGCCAAACATGGCCAGCATCCAGCGCGGCAAGATGGGGCGCGGCGCTGCCAGTTGGGTGAGGGTGAGCACTGCTACCAGGGCCAGCATCCCGCCAAAGCTGTTCGGATCGACGCCGAAACCGATGGCCCGCTCCAGCCCATTCGGATCATCTTCCACATACCGCAACACACGGCCACTGGTCGGATACCCGATCCGCCCCAGCGCAACCAGCAGTTGGAGGGCCGTCGCGTCGGGCAAGACCCACAGTATTAATCCGATCATAGCTGACATACCGCCCACGATGATGAGGGTACGAACGATCAACCGGGCAGTGGCGCGGTCGCGCACACAATTGATCACGGTGAAGTAGCAGATTACACCAAGGACAAATTTTGCATAATTGTGAAGTGTTTGCGGGTCTGGCAGGCCACGAGCACCGAGCACCAGCGAAAAGAGCGTCAGACCAAGAAAGCCAATCAGGGACAGGCCGAGCGAACCGAAGCGTACATCATACGCATCGGAACGGGCCAGGGTACGTAAAAACCAGACCGCATTCAGTGCCACCAGCACCAGGGTCAGAAAGTTGGGCGTAATGATTGCCTTAAACGGCAGCGTACCGAACGGAATGATCGTCGCCACTGCCAGCGCGGCAATCAGTCCGGCCTGGACACTGACCAGCAGGGCTGTGGCAACAAAAAGCGCCAGCAGACCGGCGATAGCGTAGAGCGGTCCGAAGGCCGTGACACCACCAATAAGACCGCCGGTGACCAGGGCCAGACCGGCGGTGAGCAGAGGTGACTGGACAATACGGTCGCGCAACGATAATGGTTGCGCAGAAGGATTAACGAGCATACGGCATATCAGAGATGCGCATCAGCTTATCCCAGCGGTGGGTTGCCTCAATGTAGCGCACCGTTCCCGAACGAGAACGCATGACCACACTGTGTGTGCGGGCGCCGCCACCAAAATATTCTACGCCACGCAGAAACTCTCCCGACGTGATGCCGGTTGCCGCGACGACCACATTCTCGCCGCGCACCAGATCACGGGTTGTCAGCACCTGTTTCGGGTCAAGACCGAGTTCGGCAAGACGTGCCCGCTCTTCATCGTTGCGGGGCCAGACCTTACACTGAATCTCGCCACCCAGGCATTTCAGCGCGGCGGCAGTTAACACCGCTTCGGGAGCACCACCGATTCCCATCAGAATATCTGCGGGCGGATTCTCAATACTTGTCATAATACCGGCACTCACATCGCCGTGGGGAATTAACTTAATACGAGCACCGATCTCACGGATTTGACGGATCAAATCCTTATGACGTGGACGGTCGAGCACGACTACCGTCACATCTTCCACCTGTTTATTGAGGGTGCGGGCAACGGCGCGGATATTGTAGGCGACCGGGGCATTGATGTCAATCACTCCCTTCGCCCGTTCGCCAACGGCCAGCTTGTCCATATACGGGATACCGCGCCAGTTATAGAACGAATGGCGTTCAGCGACGGCAACAATCGCGATAGCGCCGGGCATACCCTCAGCCAGCAGGGTCGTGCCCTCGACCGGATCAACCGCGACATCAATCTCGTCCCCTTCGCCGTTTCCTACCCGCTCACCGATATACAGCATCGGTGCCTCGTCCTTCTCTCCCTCGCCGATGACCACAATCCCGTTCATTGGCACACTATTCAGCGCCATGCGCATAGCATCAACCGCGGCCTGATCGGCGCTGTTTTTATCACCGCGACCCATCCAGCGTCCGGAGCGCAGAGCAGCAGCTTCAGTTGCGCGCACCAGATCCATCCCAAGGTTACGCTCCATCGCGCACCTCCATCCTCACACACCGGCAATCCCCTCGCAAAGGCGCGCCGGCTTGCGCCTTCCTGTTGTCCTGCATTGTAGCATAGAAGAACTGATGACCTGCGAAGCGTAGAGCCTCTCCTATTTCTGGTTGCGATCACCGGTGATGATTGTGCTGCCGCTGACATTCCCGCCAATCGCGACCGAACCCTTGCCGGAGGCGATGACGTTCACTCCCGCCTGCCGAATCTCACCCAACAGGCTCGTCAGTTCCGCCGCTAATGCAGGATCATCGGCCAGCAGTTTCTTGAGTTGTTGTCGGAATGTAGCCTGCGCATCAGAATCGTTGGGTGTTTTGGCAACATCTTCTGCTGCTTCCTGGGCAGCAGCTTTACCGGCGATCTTCGGTTGCAGCTTCTGCCACACCGCTTTCGCCAGGTTCCACGCCTCGGTACCCAGGTTCTTACCCGCCTCTTCGGCGGCAGTTTCACCGGCTTTGAGTAAATAGGGGAGAAAAGGGGCTAGAAAGGCGACCAGTTGTTGCAGCGCTTGTGGATCCATGGACGACTCCTGTGCTTCCTTCAGTTGGCTGATACGATGATGATTCATTATAGCTACTTTTATCGCGGCTTGCTGCAAAAAAATCGCCATCTTGTGCGATGGTGATACACCGTTCACCAACGACAGCTTATCCTACCCCTGACCCATTGGCAGTGCGCAGTTCCGACCGTGCCGGCATACACCAGATTGGTTGTCTTTCTCGCCTGTCGTACCCGTGTCGCAGCGTTTGAAGTGCGGCAGCCATGCTGCCGCACCAGCCGTGCTTCGGGCTGGGTGTATGTCACACTGTTGACCATGCTGGTCACGGGGATGCGGTGTGTGCTCGTATTGTAGAGACCATCAGTAACCGTGAGATAACGTCTAAGCGAGGGGCACGCGCTGGGTCGATTGCCTTGCCCGCTCATCGTACCCGTGTCGCAGCGTTTGGAGTGCGGCAGCCATGCTGCCGCACCAGCCGTGCTTCGGGCCGGGTGTATGTCACACTGTTGACCATGCTGGTCACGGGGATGCGGTGTGTGCTCGTTACGATCATAGAGGCCGTCAGTAACATGAGATAACTTTTAGCATACACCCGCCACACCAGTTGCGACCGACCGCTGTGTCCTCTGTGGCCCGCTTGTTTTCATTCCACCACCAGGCTCCAGCGAACGCTGCCTTCATTCAGTCACCGTATGATTATTTTACATGTTATAATCTTGCGGTAATAGGGCTAAAGATGCTGATGTACAAGTGAGGCTACCGATGCAGAACCTATGGCACGATCTGGAACCCGGTCCAGACGTTCCGAATGTCATTCATGTTGTGGTTGAAATTCCAAAGGGATCACGCAACAAATATGAATTTGACAAGCGGATTGGGGCATTCCGCCTTGATCGCGTGCTCTACTCTGCCGTGCAATACCCCGGCGACTACGGCTTTATGCCGCAGACGTACTACGATGATGGCGATCCGCTCGACGTGCTGGTGATGACCAACCTGCCCACCTTCCCCGGTTGTATTGTAGAAGCACGGCCACTGGGGCTGTTCCGTATGCTCGATAAAGGTGAGCCGGATGACAAAGTGCTCGCCGTGTTACAGTACGATCCCTTCTTCGCCGACTACCACAACTACACAGCACTGCCGGCGCACTATCTGCGCGAAGTTGAGCACTTCTTTACCGTTTACAAAGACCTGGAAGGCTCACGGGTCGAACCGGTCGGCTGGGAGTCGGCGGATGTGGCTCGCGAGCGGATTCAGTACTCGATAGATCGCTACTGGGATATGCGCGCCGGTCGCGTGCTCAAGCGTGCCTGATCGGATGGTCATGACTTCACGCCGTTCACTTTCGCATCGCACAGCCTATTCGGCGGGCGGTGTTATTTATCGGATTGTTGCCACGCAGATCGAAGTGGCACTGATTGCAACCGATCGTGGTGAGCGTTGGGGGCTGCCCAAAGGGCACGTAAACCGGGGCGAAACCGCGGAGGCTGCGGCTGTGCGCGAAATAGCCGAAGAGACCGGGCTTGAGGGCGTTGTGGAGCGGCATCTGGCGACAATTGAGTACTGGTTTCGCTCCGGTCATGGCCGGGTTCACAAGTATGTCGATCTGTTTCTGCTCCGCTATGAACGGGGTGAGGTGCGACCGCAGATCGGCGAAGTTGATGATGCCCGCTGGTTCCCGCTCGATGAAGCGCTACAGCGGGTTTCATTCGAGCGGGAGCGTGATGTGCTGTTGTTGGCCCGGCAGGCACTCTGTGATGCGAGCGGTAATGCAAAGGTATGATCTACACTATCGAAGTGCAACTGGATGAAGGTATCACCGCCGACAGCGCACTGGTTGAACGCGCTGCGGCGGCAGTGCTGGCCGCTGAGCAGATGCCGGAAGGCTGTGAGGTTGGGATTCGGATCACCACCGATGATGAGCTTCACCGCCTGAATCGCGATTTTCGCGGGGTTGATGCGCCAACCGATGTCCTTTCGTTTGCCGATGATGGGCACGATAGCCGCTTTGTGGCCGCACCGGATCAGCCACGCTACCTCGGCGATATTGCGATCTCGTACCAGCGGGTGCTGGCCCAGGCCGCCGAGTACGGCCACAGTCCGGCTCGCGAACTGGCGTACCTGACGGTGCATGGCGTTCTGCACCTGCTCGGCTACGACCACGAGCAAGGCCCCGCTGAAGCGGCACGCATGCGTGCCCGCGAAGAAGAGATCATGACCATTCTTGGTCTGCCACGCGAGTAGTATCTGTTTCACGGATGATCTTCGTGCTGGCGTGAGGGTGGAAGGCGTTCCTTCCGCCCTCATTGCATGTCACTCGCCTGGCGCCGCTTGCGGTTCGCTGACCGATCAAACCCGCCAGCTCGTCTGTCTAGCGCCGGTGTCGGCCAAAGATCATGTCGACGCCGTAGTCAATGACCAGATAGAGACCAACCGCCAGCAGCAGTAATCCCCACCACGGCATCTGCACAAAGATCACAATATGCAGGCGCGACCAGATCAACCAAAAGACGAACAAGATGATCAACGTGCTGATGAGTGAACGAACCTGACGTGTCATAAGCTTCGATCCTGCTCTGGTGCCACTATCGTGACAGTACTTGCCGTTTGCCGCCGAAACCTGGTGTACCTCATTCAACCTGCTGGCGTATGTCACATGATCCGTACATGCGTTTTCGAGGTGATTATTCCCCTTCTTTTGTATCATGTAGTACTACGCTATTTTGATACTAATAGCCTATTGCTAACCATCCTTTCAGGCAGATACATTATGACCAGTATTCATTCAGTTTTCATTGTTGCGGAGGAGACCAATGCCACTGCCTTTCATCCCTCTCATTTTGTTGGGTGGCTCGGTAATCGCCGGCATCAAGGGTGCCGTTGATACCTTCTCTGCCGTTCAACAGATCACCAAACTACAAGAGGCGTACAACAAGCGACGAGCTGAATACGAAGAACGTAGAGCAGAGTATGAAAAAGCTCACAATCGCCTTGTCGGTCGCCTGCAGAAACTCAACGATCTGCGTCTACATGCATATGATACGGTCAAAGAAGCTGCTGAGTTTCTGAAACGGGCAAGAGTCAAGAAGCGACATCTTGCTGAACGAATTGCCAGGCCGCGTCTGGAACAACCCGACAATTGGCAAGGTGCCCACGTTGATCCCATCGAGACATTTCAGGCTGTGCTTAAAGCGGGTGGGGCCGGCACAGCAACAGCCGCAACGGTCTACAGCACTGTTGGCACTTTGGGTGTCGCCTCAACCGGTACAGCGATCAGCACGTTGAGTGGAGCCGCTGCTACCAATGCGACACTGGCCTGGCTGGGTGGAGGTGCGCTGGCTGCCGGTGGTGGTGGGATGGCCCTCGGTACCGCTGTGCTCGGCGGATTGGTTGCCGGCCCGGCCCTGTTGACTGCCGGTTTCTTCGCCCAGGGAACAGTTGCTCAGATTAAAACTAAAGTCGAACGACAGATCGCAGAGATGGAAGCCGCTGAAGAGGAGATGCAAAATCGTATTGCTGAGTACCGTGTCATTCAAAAGCGCATCAAAGAGATTGAGACGACGATCAAGCAGATGAACGCTACCCTGACCGATATGCTCGCCACTGCCGATCCGAACCGTGATCAAGACCTGTTTGAGATAGCCAGGGTTGCGAAGGCGCTCGCTGAAGCCATTGATGTGAAGACATTACCACAGGCAGCCTGAAGCAGAGGAATAACTATGAGCAATCCTGCACAGCATATTATTCGATACGCCGCTCGCCAGGTGCCCGCGCTCGACGCTATCGCGGTTATTACCACCTTTACCGAGACGATTCAGATTATCCAGGCCGAAGAGACGAAGCGTGCGCAGATTGCGGCGCAGCGCGATGTGTTGATTAAGGCGCTTGAGAGCGAGCGCCAGGTTATGCTGGCCTACTTTGAGCAGCGCTTCGCCGAGCGCAGGCAAGCCCTTGACCGCTTCTTTCACCTGCTAGATTACGGCGTCACCCACCACGATACGGCGAGTATCGATGCTGCGCTCACCGGTATTCTTGGCATTATTCAAGACAATCCGCTACGTGATTTTGAGACGTTCAAAAAGTGTATGGCGCGCCCGGATTTTGTGATTGAATTGTGATTGTGCTTCCGGCGAGCGACCGGCAGCGGAGAGATGAATGTATAACGCCAGGGGACATTATCCGTTGCCCCTGGCGTCGTTCATACTGCTTGTGAGGTAGAACCTGTTTCAAAAACACCTCCCATTGCCGGCTGATTCCGCGATTGTAACGAGCACAGCCGGCATCCGCGTGACCAGTCGGGTCAACCGCCTGCCACGCGCCGGGTTGTGAGCACGGCTGCCGCACTCCACACGCTGCGCCACATCCTCTGTGGTCACAAACGCAGCGCAACCCCCGTTATCATCCCCGTCCCCTTCCGCTACAGCTCCAACCCCTGCTGCACCGGCATTCCTGCCGTGCGCTCCCCCGCCAGCCGCACCACCTCACCCCAGCTCTGCACCAGCGCATTGTACGACAACGCCTCATCAGCCCACTTCTTGCGCTCGCAAATGCTGTACAGGCGATAGGCCAGTTCACGGGCCACCTCCGCCCGACTGCCCAGCCTGGTCAGCAGGGCGGCAGTCGCCACTTCCCCACCGGTCTCCAGCACCCGGATAAGCTGATGCACCACCTCCCAATGCGTACAGCGCGCATCGCGGGCCGGGTCCCAGTCGGCGGGCAACTCGGCGGGCCGGAACAGCCGTACCTTCCCCCGCTTCGCCTCCAGAATCCCCGCCTCAACCAGCCCATCCACACTGGTATTCTTCGCCTTCGAGAGCGTCTCGGCGACACCAAACTCGCCCTCGCTGAAGCCATACTGCTCGAACCAGGCCAGCGCCCAGCGCGTATCGGCGTCGAAATCGCCCTCCTGCTCGGCCAGCGTCTCATCCAGCACCTGATTGATCAAGGTCAGCGCCTCGCGCACCGTCACCGGCTGGCCCTGCGCGTCCAGTACCTGCGCGTAGCGCGAATAGACCGCCATGCCGGGACCAATCGCGGCCTGGGCCAGGTCTACCGGTGCAATATTACCCGCCTGCAACTCGCGCAGGGCACGGGGCAACTCCGCTTTCAGCGCCTGCACAAATGCGCGCCGCGTCGCCACCGGCGCATCCGCCGGACGCTGCCGACAGACCAGGACGATGCTGGAGGCCAGGGCGTTGGTGTCCATTGCTACCTGCCGGGTACGCATCTCAGTTCGCATCGGCCAGGTACCACTGATCGTAAAGCCAGCGCGGATGACGGCAGACAGGAAGGTTTCCCAGCCGGTGCTGACGACGCCTGAGAGCGCGGGGGTCTCGCCCGTGTCTGCATCGTGCTCACCGGCGGCGCGCACTCCCGGCTCTGCCATTTCACTCTGTTTGAAGGCGTAGTAGATGGTGACCGGGAACGCCGGGTGGGCCTGGGCAGCCAGGCGCTGGAGCGCCTTTGTCATCCCGTCCATAAAGAAGCGCTCGGCAGCGGCTTTGCTGCCGTGGCGGTAGGGCGTGGCTACCAGCTCCTCCGCCTTGGGCACGGCCACGGTGGCAAAGAGATCGGGGTAAACCGGTCGCAGGGTTCGGCGCAGCCAGACGTAGAAGAAGTCGGAGAGGTCGGCGTAGCCGATGTTGTCGAAATAGGGCGGGTCGGTGGAGATGATTTTGTCGGTGCTGATGGTTTGGGTCGCGGCGTCGGCTTGCATGGCATATCCACATGCCGCGTCACATGAAACAGAAAGCAATGCTTTTGCAACCAGATCAACGGCGCCGCAGTAGTTACCAGAAGCATCACCCAGTGGGTTCGACTCAGCGAAATCCCATGTCATTGGTAGAGCCTGTCGGCTAAAGCTGTTGATAATTCCACTCTGGGTTGGCGTAGGATCCCAACGTCCGAGTGACGAACCACGGTCAGCAACCTTACTTAAAGCAAACGCCAGATACACCCCCACCGCCTCGGCATACGCCTGGGCATCGGCGAGGACTCCCTCCTGGCCTCCCCCCGCTGACAGACCCTCCTCCTGGCCTCCCCCCGCTGGCAGGCCCCCCTCCTGACCTCCCCCCGCTGGGGGGAGGGATGAGGAGGGGGCGTTCTCCCTCCCCCAGCGGGGGAGGGTCGGGGTGGGGGTGTTCTCCTCCTCCATTGCATGTAAGGCTTCCCAGATAACCGATAAGACACCTTCAAGGTTGGACAATACCTCCAGGTTGGTGAAGCGCAGAACACGAATTCCTCTCTCAGCAAGCCAGGCAGTACGTGCAGCGTCCTTTGCCATACCTTCAGGGGTATAGTGCTGGCTGCCATCAACTTCAATCGCCAGTCGAGCAGAAGGACAGTAGAAATCCAGTACGTAGTGCTCAATGGGATGTTGTTTGCGAAAGCGAAAGCCATCAAGCTGTTTGCCGCGAAGACAACGCCAAAGCAGTTGTTCAGCATCGGTCATATTTTGACGCAGGTCACGGGCTGTTTGCAGGAGAGCTGGCGGAACGGGAGTTGGCGGCCAGTGCGCCTGGACTGGCTTGCTCCCTGTGCGAGGCAGGCCCCCCTCCTGGCCTCCCCCCGCTGGTAGACCCCCCTCCTGGCCTCCCCCCGCTGGGGGGAGGGATGGGGAGGGGGTGGGTAGACCCCCCTCCTGGCCTCCCCCCGCTGGGGGGAGGGATGGGGAGGGGGTGGGCAGGCCCCCCTCCTGGCCTCCCCCCGCTGGTAGACCCCCCTCCTGGCCTCCCCCCGCTGGGGGGAGGGATGCGGGGGCGTTCTCCCTCCCCCAGCGGGGGAGGGCCGGGGTGGGGGCGTTCCCATAATCCACCTTCACCCGCTCCATCGCCTCCCCCACCAGGTCGGCAAACGTGGTCAACGCCACGAGCTGGCGCGGGGTGAAGAGGTCGGCCCATGTGAAAAATCCATACCCCCGGCCACTTACCAGGTCTCGTGTTTCTCTATTCATAGGTAAATCCGGCTTCCACGTCGGCTGAGCCTGGCGGGCAATCGCCTCGTGCTCCGGAATCGGCGGTAGATACACCCGCTCACGCGGCCCCTCAGCCACAATCGCCAGCAACCGCGCACCCATGCGTCCAGCCATGCTTTCGGCTTTAATGTAGGCATCCGTTATCGGCATCCCCGACAGCAGACACGCGAAGTTGGCACCACGGGCCAGTTTCGTTCCCCGCTTCACCCGCTCTGGGTCCTGCGGCTTACCCATCTTGACCGTGAAGCGATACGTATCACCCGCAATCACCGGCTCGACATAGGCTTCCTTCCCCGGTTTGGTTGAGAGCATAAATGTCGACGCCAGTGGCACATCCACGTGGGCAAACGCCGGGTTGGGGCTTTTTACCGTCCGTGCCCACAGCCAGGCAATCACCGTGAGCTGCTGCCCCACCAGTGGTTGCAGATCGGGCCGATCCGCCGCCAGCTCCGCCGTGATTGTCACCTTTGGGTAGAGCTGCCCGATCCGCCGTTCGGCCTCGTCCCGCATCCATTGCCCGTAATAGCGCACATCGGCGGCCAATCCTTGTGCGCCCTTGTAGGAAATAGGAGATAGAAGAGAGGAAATAGGCTGCTGCTGGAGGACAGTGCCAGGCTCCGTGACCGCAATCCTATTGCTCATTCCAGCCGACGATGACGGCGCATTACCCCCACTACTTACACTTCCTTGCTCCGCCCTACCTCCTATCTCCTCCCCCCTACCTCCTACCTCCTCCCCCCTATCTCCTATCTTCTCTCTCCTATCTCCTATCTCCTCCCCCCTACCTCCTATCTTCTCCCCCCTACCTCCTATCTTCTCCCCCCTACCTCCTATCTCCTCCCCCCTATCTCCTATCTTCTCTCCCCTATTTTCTGGATTGACCGGGGGATGATCACGAAACCGAGAGGGTATCTCGATCATCGCCTTGTTAATCAATACCGCAACCGGATTCAGGTCACTAGCGTAGGCTTCCAGGCCAAGGCGCTGCGCTTCGAGCGGGATGGCCCCACCACCCGCGAACGGGTCGTGAAAGGCCGGCAGCCGGTCGGGATTGAACAGCTCCGCCGCACGGGGATGCTGCGCATTGTCTCGACACGCCCGTCGCCAGCTCTTCCAGATTTCCTCCCGCGCTGCGGCAAGTAGCGCCTCGTCGGTGGTGTTCTCCCACGCCACCAACTGCTCGATGAGCCGGAACAGCCGTTGGCGCTCGGCGGCCTGTGCTTCCGGCGTCGGAAACTCCTCCGGCACCGCCGATGGGTCGTCCACCAGTTGCGCAAACAGCACCGCCCGCGCCGCCGCCAGCGGGCGCCGCGCCCACCACAGGTGCAGCGTCGAGGGATGGCCGTGGCGAATGGATTTTTCACGGGCACTTTCGGCATTAATTTTCTCCAGTGGCAGCGCCACCTCGATCAGCTTACGGCGACGATGGATGCTGGTCATTGTGGTTCCTCTCCCCGGCTGAGCAATTCGGTCACCTGATACTGGACACTGGTCACGCCGAAATCCGGTTCACGCTGGAAGGGGTGGCGGATGTAGCGCACCTGATACCGGTCGTCCGGCTAGAAGATCACCAGCGCCAGGATGTAGTCGTCAGGTTGGTTGCGTGCGGTCAGAATCTTGAACGTATTTTATAACCAAGGTTGCTACCTGTATCACCACAGCGGCACGGAGGACACAGAGTATGGGCATAACCTGAGTTGCCAGCTCAAGACGTATGGCAGCGAAGAGCGCTGACGACCATCTACGGTGCCATCACGCGCTGGATTGATTGCCTTGTCCGCTCGTTATGTGCCTGTTGCCTCGTTTGGCGTGCGGCAGCCACGCTGCCGCACCAGTCGTGCGAATGCAGGTTTACTATCCCACAATGGTCAGTCATTCGCTCACGTGAACTGCGCGCCTACTCCCAATCATCTTCTTCTGCCGGTAGCGGTGGAGGTGTCGCCGGGCCGGCAACCCGGATATGCTCGCAAATGGTTGCCCGTTGGCCGAGGACAAAGACGCGGTGCCGTGCGGTGGCGCGGAGGGTCGGGGCAGCGTGGGCACGTGCCCGATCAAGCAGGTGCTGATCCGCAACGAGGGTGACCAGACGGCCACCGGGTTTGAGCACGCGGGCAATCTGTTGCAAGACATCGCGGTACAGTTCGGCCAGATCGTCGCCTTCGTTGATCTGGTTGCCAAACGGCAAATTGACGGCTACTTTGTTGACGCTGGCATCGGGCAATGGTAGTCTGGCGGCGTTCCAGCGCCGAATTTCGATCTGGCCGCGTATCTGGCGCAGGTTGGTGTTCATTGCCGAGACCGCCGCCGGGCTGATGTCACCACCGTAGAGTGCAGTAAATGGCCCGGCTGCCGCTCGTTCGAGGAGCAGTGTGCCGGCACCGGCCATCGGATCGAGAAAAATATCATCAGCCTGCGGATAGGTGAGCATCACCATTGCGGCTGCCAGCGCCGGGCGCAGCGAGGCCGGCAGGTGTGCAGCCTTGTCGCGCAGACGCATTGAAGCGTCTGAAAGGCGAATCGCGACGATCAACTCCTGCTCGAACAGTGTTGCCCAGACTTCCAGATCGGCGTCTTCGTCAACCGGTTGCCAGCGTCCGGGCCAGCCATCGCGGATAGCGTCGGCGACAGCCCTACCCACATCGCGGCGGTGGAAGCTGTGTTTTCCGACCATACGGGTCACAACCCGAAAACTGCCGTTTCGTTTGCCGCCGTTGAAACGTCGCCATAGCTCTAGCGCCGGCTTAATCGCTTCTTCGTTGCGGGTGGCGGCGTGAATCTGGCGTAGTCCCCGTTCGTCGGGAGCAATTTTGAAGCCGCGTGCAGCGACCACGAAGACATCCTCGATGGTACGCAGCGCTAGCAACGAGCGGGGTGAGCCACGATAGTCGGTTAAGATCAGGTCGTTGCGCGCCGGCACCGCACGCACGCCGATCTGACGTGGTGCGGGACGGTCTGTCTCCGGGCGAATGGTCTGTTCGACTTCGCGCCAGGTCAGCGCAGCCAGGCCGGGAATGGTTTGTAATACGTAGAGCATATGAAGGTCGTCATCCTACATGGTGTCGATATAATCGAGAATAATCTGGTACAGGCTCGTCAGACTGGCAATCTCTACCCACTCCTCTGCCGAATGCAGGCCGGCCCCAACCGGGCCGAGGCAGATGGCAGGGATGCCAATGTGCGAATAGTAACGGGCATCGGTCGCAAAATGTTCGCGGTAGAAACGGGGGGTGTGGCCGATATGCCGTTCGACGATGTCGGCAATGCGCCCGACTTCCTGGTGTTCGGGATCGGTGCGCAGGCCGGCACTGGCCATGACACTGATGAATTCGGCGTCGGGAAACGCTGCCGCCAGATCGGCTTGAATCGTCTCCGGTGTGGTGTCAGCCGTCCAGCGAATATCAAACGTAACCAGCGCCTCTGCCGGCACCTGATTCCGCGAACCTGCCCCCATGCGAATCTCGGTTGGTGTTACCGACGTTCGCCAATCGTGAGGGCCAGTTGGTGGTGGGTAGCGCTCGCTTATCGCTTGAATGCCCTGCATCAGTCGGTAGACAGGGTTATCGCCTTCCCAGGGCCGTGATCCATGAGCAGCTCGACCGGGAATGCGCAACTGTGCCCACATCCCGCCTTTGTGCTCGAACATAATCCCCAGGTCGGTTGGTTCCAGGCAGAGCATAAAGTCGCAGTGCCATCCTTCATCGCGCAACCGACCGGTGCCGTGGCGTCCACCAATCTCTTCGTCGGTGACGAATTGAAAACCGACATCCGGCGGATTGGGCCGTTGAGCCAGATCGCGGATCAGGCGCATCATCACGGCAATGCTGCCCTTCATATCCTGACTGCCACGGCCATAGATGCGGCCATCACGCACCTCTGGTACGAACTGTGCCGGCTGTCCAACCACGACATCCAGATGTCCGTTGAGCATCAGACGCGGCGAGCGCGTGGGTTGCAGCGTAACGACCAGCGCCGGCTTGTCGGCTACACAGCTCTTTTCGATCTGGATGCCCGGAACGTCGGCAAGATAATCGGCGACATAATCTATCGCCGCCTGTAACTGATCGGGACGGTCGGCAATCGTCTCAAAACGGATCAGGTCGCAGGTGAGACGAATCAATTCATCACGAAGTTCAGTCATACGCTTGCTCTCGGTGTGATGGCGATTGCTACAGGCAATCGCTACTAACTGCTTCCTAGTGTACCACGTTGTGAAACATCGCGAGTCTGGCGAGAGAGACGGCAGAGCGCTCTATTCGCCAGTTCTGCGCTTGAGGTAGATTGCCTTCGTCTGGTTGCTCCGTTATCCTGCAACCAGACGGCTGAATGGCGGTAAGACACTGGGGGCAACGACAGCGGTAACGGCGTAGAGGCGAGCCTTCCAACTGGGATAGATGTGGTGACGGCGAGCGGCGATGCCGGCAAGACTGGCTCTCACCACCGGTCGTGGCCGGTCGATCATCCAGCCCGGCACCCGGCGTTGGGTCGTGGTGCCGTATTGCGGTGATTCGAGAATGTCGGTTTGGGTGAAAAATGGGTAGACGGTACTGACACAATAGCCGTCGGCGGCGAGACCATCGGCAAAGCCCCGCAGCGCAAATTTGGTTGCGCTGTAGACACTGATGTTGGGCAAGGCCGCCCAGCCAAGGATAGAAGAGATAAAAACGATCTGACTGCGGGGCCGGTTGCGCAAGGCAGGGAGCAGCCTGGCGGTCAGTCGAATCGGGGCGTGCAGGTTAATGCGCAGCAGGCGTTCAGCCGCCTCGACCGGTAGTGCTTCGAGGGGGCCATACAACCCGACCCCCGCATTGTGAATGACCAGATCGAGGTCAGGGGCAATCCGTAACACCTGTTCGGCCAGGTGGTCACAGCTCGCCGGGTCGCTCAGATCAGCCGGCAGCAGCGATCTGATCCGACCGAACCGGTTGGGCGACTGGGCGGCAAATTCGGCAGCGGCTTTCAGCCGCTGCGGATTATGGCTGCTGAGGATAAGGTCGGCTCCTGCGGCCAGTAACTGGCGGGCAAACTCTCGCCCCAATCCGCCACCCGCACCGGTGAGCAGCACGACCCGACCGGCAAAGGCATTCATACGCTTTCCTCATCGTCGGTTGCCAGGTTATCGATCTCGTTCATGCTCTGCCGGCTGGCTAATTCGAGCCGGTTGAGACGACGCTGAAACTGGTTCAGAGCAAATGTACTGAACGTCTCGATCTGCAAATTAAACGGCATCGGATCATAGCAGGCAAAGATTTCGTCGATGACCCCCATCGCATACAGTACCAGCTCATTCATCCGCTCGACAATGTGATCCCAGACCTGTGGATCGGTGGCAATGAGGCGCGAGAGCAGGTAGACGCCGTAGGCAATATGGCGCGACTCATCCTGTTTGAGCAGGCGAATCCCCTCGCGCGTGCCCGGCATGATGTCCTGGCTATCGAGGATGGTGAAATAGGCGTGATAGCCGGTCTCGGCCAGCACACCCTCGACAATCATATTGTAGGTAAGCGATGCTTCGGCGAGATTGAGCGGCGATGGATCGTGATCGAGGCGATGCAGGGCAGCCGGTAGAGCTTCGTAAATCAACGCCCGATAACTGGCCGTGTGGTACCGGCTCAGATCGGGATCGACACGGGCGACTTCACTGATAAAGCGAGCGAAGAAGTCGGTATGTTTGGCTTCTTCAAAGAGGAAGGTGGTGAGATACAGCTCCTCCTCTAACCGACCTTCCCTGGCAATCGTGCGGATCAGCGGAAGCAGATCGAGCGTCACCGCCTCTTCACCGGCCTGAAACAGCGCAGTGAGGCGCAACAACAGATCGCGTTCCTCGTCGCGGAGCTGTTCCCAATCACGAATATCACGGCTCAGATCGATGAGCGAGGGATTCCAGATGCCAAACCGCTTGGCCTTCTCGAAGAGTCGCATTGGCGGACTGTTGCGATTCAGGCCACGGCTGGTGGTAACAAAATCGGTGTGGGACATACATAAACTCCTGCAAACCTTCAACCTTGCAACCTATCCTTCGCATCAACACTGATCGGCAACGTCAGACAATCGAGCAGCGCAGTACCGGCCCACAGCGCAACTTCGGGGATGGGGGAAGTGGCTAGTGTTGTGAGTGCGCTACGTGCACAGGTGTTGAAATCCTGGCATTGTTGGGTAAGCGCCGTAATCGCCGCGTAGCGGATGGCCAATGATTGCTCACCAGGCTCGTTTGCCAACTGAGCCAGACACGCTATAGTCTCTTTATCGGTTTGTTGCGCGAGCGCCCTGATGGCAAAGCAGCGCAATCGTTCAGAGGTGCTGGTATCGCAGGCGATCTCGCGGATCATGGCATCGGTCGGAGCTACGGTACAAAGATGCTGCAATGCCAGCAGTCTCAGAATGTCAGGCATCTTTGGATCGATAATAAGTTGTCGTAAGAGCGGATGTTGCGGATCGGCTGCGGCCAGCAGGGCAAATGCCTGTGTTTGCAATGCCGGGTAGGGCGAGAGCAGTCCTTCAACAAACACGGTAACTGCTTCAGGGCCGGCCATATCGCGCAACGCTGCTGCCGCGGCCAGTCGAATCGTCAGATCGGGATGGCTGCGAATAATCCGCATGAGGATCGGTGCAGCAGTATCGATCTGGGTGGCGAGTGCATTCACGGCGGCCAATCCACAAGCCCGGTCAGCATCAAATGCCATGCGATGCAGAAGATTGATCGGCGCGGGGCGATCACTGCGACTCAGGGCGCGCAATGCGGCACTCCGCAGTGGATCAGGCTGGGTGGTCATCAGTTCGATCACCCGATCAATGGGTGCGCTGGCAACCGCGTCAAGCGCTGCGGCCCGGAGTGCGGGTGACTCCTGATCGTTGTTGACAATATTCATCAATTGCGGGGTTGTTGAAGGATCAGCACCACGCCCCAACACGTGCAGGGCCATAAAACGAATCGGCTCAGAATGTTCTGCGCCGGCCATAGTCAATAGGATTTCGATGGTCTCTGCCGAAAATGGTGGCCGTACCTGATCGAGTGCCGCACACGCCAGGTTTGTATCGGCCTGGCTGGCCAGTTGGATGAGAGCTTGCGTACCGTCTGGACGTTCGGCAATCGTATTCAGGGCAGCGCTCCGGAGTAGCGGATCATCAGCCGCATTGCGGGCAATGTGCACAAGATCGTTGGTTGCATAGATACCGAGCAGATCGGCGAACGGGCGCGGTGCGCTACTATCCAGCAGGGTAACGTCGAACAAAGCGCGCACGGCCGGTTCAAGGGCGGGTTGTTGCCTGCCAATCAGATTAATCGCTCGTACTGCCGCGCTCCTGATCTGCAATACCTGCAAGGCAATCAGTGCTGAAGGTCGATCTAGCAGGTTGTTACCGTTATCGATAGTTGTACCTGATGTGATAAAGAGATCGGCCAGTACAGCACGGCGTATATCGTCGGCTTCCTGGAACCACTGTTCGACAGGGCCGATCAACGCCGGTAGAGCACTGAGCCAGGCATCCAGCAATTGAACACCAAAGGTTGGGGTTATCAGGTGACCGAGTGCCGATAACGCCTGACGGCTCCCGCACAGGCCAGGCGCAGTGATGATGGTGATGGTAAAGCCGGTATCGATGTCGGGTTGATGCAGGTGTTGGATCAGAGCGGTACGTGCTGCCACTGCTGCGGGATGGTTCTGCGCAGCGATCTGACCGAGGGCGTATCCTGCGGCGCGCCGCAGGAGCGGTGGGTGATGAGGACTGAGAAACGGTGTCAGAACCGATACTGCCTGTGGGTAGTGGGTAAGTTGATAGGCCGCTGCTGCACGCACGATCACCGGCTCTGTTTCGGTTTGCAACAACCGCTTGAGCAGGGAGAGACCATTGCTCAGGCGGTGGAGTAACCGGATTGCCCGAAGTCTGAGATCAAGCGTCAATCGCTGACTCAACGCAAAACCGGCAAGAAAGGTAGCGCCGGCAGGATGGGCTGCCAGATCGGTCAATGCTTCATCACGAGCCACCCATGGCTGATGGGGTTGTGTTACGAAACGAGCCAGTTGATCCACGTGCCCCGACCTTAGCCAGACGGAACGGGCCGCCTGTCGGACTTCGGCCATAGGGTCGGCAGCGGCTTGCACCAGATCGGCAAGGGGCAGCGCAGCCGGTGCCAGGGCGCGAACTGATGGTGGTAGATCGAGGTGGTGGAGCAGATGATGAGCGATAGTCTGCTGACGCTCTTCACCTGCGGCGCCACTGAGCAGCAGACGCAGGCCAAGCTGTAGCGACGGATGTGCCAGCCAGGAGAGGGTATCGTTATGCACCACAGCCAGTAAACAGCGTCCGGCCTGACCTATCAGGTCGGTGTGTGGCGGTAACGGTGGTGGTAGCGTCCGTCGTTGACAGAGCAAATCTATCGCTTGCCAGCGAAGCGCGGGTGGGGCGTCGCCGGCATCGAGCAGGTCGGTTAGCAATGTGATAGCGGCAGTCGGTGCCAGTTGACCGACAATTCGTTCCAGCAAGGTGTTTACCTGAGCCGGCTGGGTGCGACCGATGTCGATCAAAATGATGGGTAGTGCCGGTACGAGGGTATTGAGTGCTTCTCCTCCGTACTGACAAAGCTCTTCCAGAATTGGGCGACTCAGGGCCGGATCAAGCCGAGGTCGTTCCCGTAGCGCACGGGCGATCAGAAACAGTCGTTCGCCGGTTGGGATATTGGCTTCGGCGAGGGCAGTGATCAGCGGTTGGGGATCGGGAATGATCCCAAAGGTTAAGGGCAGGCATAGGGCACGCCATTGCGTACCGGCATTGCGAATACTCGTGGCGTCGAGTTGCGGTTGGGCTGCCAGTGTCAGTGCCTGCTGATACGCACGATAGGCACTGTATCCAATCCGCCAGCCGGCCTGATCATTACTTGTCGCCAGAATTGGTGCCGCGAAAGCGGCTATCCGCTCGTAGAGTGCTGCACGAGAGACCGGCCAGCCGCTCAGTGGCTGCGTTAACGCCAGCATGATAAGCTCTGCCGGACGTTCGCGTAGCAAAATCAGCGGATCGCGCTCAAACAGTGGTAGCAGGGTTTGGGTGTCGGTATGTGGAAAGAGTGCCTGAAGCCATGAACTGAGCAGTTCCGATGGCAATGGTGTGAGAGCATGGTGGCGGAAGCCAGGCCACAACTCTCCCGGTGGGAGCGTAATGACGGCTCGCGCCTGCGGCCAGCGTTCAGAAAGACTCGTTAGAAACCGTTGCCAGATAGAACGACGAGCCAGCGGCAGGTCTTCCCAATCATCGACAAGGAGGAGACAGGGCAGGTTGTGTTCTAACGGATTTGGGGCCAGATTCCGTCGGGCCAGCGTGCGGACAACAATAGCCCGCGGGGTCAGACTCGGTGTATCAATCTCGCTGAGGAGTAGACGTATCAGCGGCACCGTGGTCTGACCGGCAAGCCAGCGGTGAGCAATTTGAGCCAGGGCCAGACTCCGTCCACTGGCCGGTGGTCCCAGCAGCGCCAGATGGCGGGTGTCGGCCAGGATAGAAGCCGGCTCAAGATCGATGGCAAACGGCAAATCGAGTGCCCCCGGCAACACCCGATGCAGCGGTTCTGCATCCAGCCACTGCTCGATTGTGCTGCGTACTTCACGGGGTAGTCGGCGCGGCAAGAAAATATCACGGAGCGCACGCGGCACGAAATGAAGTTCAGGACGTTTGGCGCTCCGTTCACTCATATTCGTTTCCCAACTACCGGTAGACGCATCACGATAGACTACTATTCTTCAAGATGAGTGCCGGCTTACTGTGAGACTCTGGTTTAGAAGAAGCCGCGTCCGGCACTCTTCGTCAGGCGTGGATCGAGCTTGCCGGCGAAGGATTGCAGACTCTCGGCATCTAAACGCTCAAGGGCCTCCAGCTCTTCATCGGTCAGATCGTAGCCGGCGCAGGCGGCGCGAGCATCAGCGATCAGCTTTTCACGAAACTCCGCATCAATAACGGCACGACCAATAATCTGTTCGACGGCTGACTGTGACATGTTACCCCTCCTTCATAGCTGTCGTCAATCGAGACAACTCACCTTGTGCACCGATAGCAGCCAGTTCCTGCCTGGCATATTCTAAATACGTTGTAGCTTCGGGAAGGTTACACCGATACAACGCTCGTCCAAAACGGGCTGCGGTGCATGCGTGTTCAAACCGACAATTGATCTTGTTGAAGATGGTGATAGCCTGCGTAAAGTACTCGGCAAACGGCTCACCGCGCTCGGCGGCGATCTCACCGGCCAGTCGTAGCGCCATTGCCCGATCAAACTGGCTCCCTATATGTTCGGCCAGATCGGCTGCCTGCCTGGCGTTTGTCGCTGCGGCTTCAAGTAATGCAGAACGTTGTGCCATGTCGGTCAATTGCGTACTTTGGGCAAGGAGTGCCTCGGCTGCCGCCCACAAAGCTTCGACCGTCAATTGCGGCACCTGAAGCTGCTCGCCGATCTGGCGGGCTTCTTCGGCGTAGGCGAGTGCAGTCGAGGGATCACCATCCGCGGTGGTTGCTAACGCCATCAGCGCTAGCGTATTGCCATACTGGTATCTGTTGGCCTGTTCGGTGTAAATCGGCAATGCCTGCTGATAGGCTTGCAACGCTTGCTGGTATGCGCCACGGGCATAGGCGATGATCCCTAGCATATCGTCGGCCTGAGCTACACCAAGGCGATCTCCCATCTCTTCGCACAAGGCCAGGGCATCACGACAGGCCACTTCGGCCTCGTCGTAATGCGCTAATCGGTAATGAGCATACGCTGCATTGAGTAGAACGCTCGATAGCGCATATTTTGCACTGACTTTACGGGCTAATGTTTCGGCCTGAGTGTAGTGTTCAACCGCAACAGCATAATCACTCTGCAATTGGGCCAGATAACCGAGATTGTTGTGCGTGCGGGCCTGAGCGTAGAGATCATCAATCGCTTCCTGGGCACTCAAGGCATTCAGGAAGTGATAGCGTGCACGATCATAGTGGCCGCGCATGCCGTAAATCATCCCCAATTGCTGCTGAAGTTCAGCCGCGATCCGCTCATCTTCAATGCTACGCTGATCATTGCGAATGCGGGCCAATCCCGACTCGCACATTGCCAGTGCTTCATCGAAGGCGCCAAGACGGGTAAGGGTTTGGGCAAGGTCGGCAGCAATTGCGGCCAGCAACAACGGGGGCGTATGATACATATCCGTGGTGGCGATTGCTTCGGCCTGGCGAAGTTGAGTCAGTGCATCCTGATAACGCCCTTGCTTTTCGAGCGCGGCTCCCCACGAGCGTAGCACCTCTGCCTGTACGACCGGTGGCAGGTCGCTTCCACCCAGGGCAAGCATCCGCTGATAGGTTGCCTGCGCCTCATCGTACTGGCCGATGGCAGCCAGGGTTTCGCCCAACCCTTCCATCGCTTCCCACAGCCGCGGATCGTTGCCCCGCTCGCCAATAATGTCAATCGCCCAACGGTAATAGGTGATTGCCTGTTGATTGGCATACTCATCACGGGCCAGATGACCGGCCAGCAGCAAATACTGAATAGCGCGCTCTGGGGCATCGCTCAGGCGATAGTGATGGGCCAGCAGGAAGATGGGGGTAGCCAGTGCCCGCACGGCACGGTTGGTTAGCGGGCCATTCCGCCCAATCTGCACGATCTGGTGCTGGCGCGCAGCCGTGTATTCCCGGCGGAGACGGACAAGCTCGCCGGCATAGCGCTGTTCGAGATATTCGCCGATCCGTCGGTGCAGTTCGCGTCGGCGGGCAAAGAGGGTACTTTGGTAGACTACTTCATGCAGTAAAGCGTGGCGGAAGATATGAACCCGTTCAGGTGCTTCGCGTTCAAGTAACGTCAACTCTTGATGGTCGAGCTGTGCAATGGTCTGAATGAGACGAGTCGTATCTTCGCCGTATACCGCCTGCAACACAGGGATGGGAAAACGCTGACCGACTACTGCTGCCACTCGTAACATAGCACGCGAACGCTCATCAAGCTGATCGAGTCGTGTCAAGAGGAGGCCACTCAGGCTGTCCGGTAATTCATCGAGCGATGTATTACCCGCCTGGACGACTCGCACCAGTTCCTCGATGAAGAGGGGGTTGCCCGCTGCGCGTTCAATAATCTGCGCCTTCACCTCTGGCGAAAGCCGTGATCCGGCAGGGATGGCGGCAATCAGTTCGGCACTATCACTTGCCGGCAATTCGGTTAGCGTCAGCAGTTCAGCACCATCGCCGAGTGGATCACCGTTCCAGGCCAGTGTGTGGCGGTGCAGACCAAGCAGAAAGATTGGCTTATTGGCAATCGATCCGGCAATATAGCGCCAGAGATCGAGTGAAATGTGATCGGCCCATTGCAGGTTGTCGAAAATCATGACCAGGCCGCGGCCAAGGGCGGCAGTATGGATAAGAGCACGGATAATCTCGAAGCGGCGTTCCTGGCGTTGCTGCGGATCAAGCACGCGGGTGACAGGGTTATCGTCGAGATCAAGCTTTACCAGATCGGCGATAATTGGTGCCCAGTCGTCACTGATCGCCGCCGCATCCAGCATCTGGCGTAATCTGGCAGCACGGGTCGCGTGATCGTCATGACTCGAGATACCACACAGCGCCTGCAAGGCATCACTCCAGGGTGCATAGGGGGTGCTTTGCTGGTACGCGAGGCAACGAACGCTCACGATCCGGGTCTGACGGGGAACAGAGGTGATCAATAACTCAGCAGCCAGACGGGTCTTGCCAATCCCGGCTTCGCCATTCATGCGGACAACACGCCCATACCCACTCAACGCAATTGCCAGCCGTTCTTGCAGCCAGCTTAGCTCGTGCCGGCGCCCCACAATCGCGTGTTGGGCAACCGGTGACGATGCTTCCCGCAACCCTACCATCCGCAGCAGTTCAAGCGGCTCACGTTTCCCGCGCGCAGTAACGGTACGCGAGTCGGCAAAGGCAATGGTCGTCCCAACGGAAACCGCAAAGGTTGTGGTTGCCCGAATCTCACCCCAGTCGCTGTGGCTCATGACCCGCGCCGCCACATTGACGGCGTCTCCCATGACGGTGTACTCTTTGCGTTCGGCGTCACCGACATTGCCGGCAAAGACATTGCCACTGTTTAGCCCGATGCGAAGCCGTAGTTGTGAGAGGCTGACCCCTGCCGGTTGGGACGTGATGAGCGAATGAAACGCACGTTGAAGATCGAGCGCTGCGCGTGCCGCCCGCTCGGCGTGATCCTCTTGCGCGATAGGGGCACCAAAGATCGCCAGGATTTTGCTACCCTCTGCCGCGAGGTCGATTTTGTTGACGTACCCGCCGTAATGCTCAATTGCGGTAAAACAGACCCGCCATACGGCATCAATGATCTGGGCGGCGCGTTCGGGTGGCAAATCCTCGACTAGCGGTGCCAGTCCTTCGATTTGGGCAAACAGGACTGATACGGGACGCAGGTCAGCTTCCAGGCGTGGCCGCTGCGGGTCGCTCATGATCCGGTCGACCAGCGTTGCCGGCAGGTAGGGACTGAGCCGTTCCAGAGTCCAGATCAGGTGAAATGCGGTGTCGCGACCGGGTGGTGGTGTCTTGAACGGAGCGGCCGGACTCGTCGCTAGAGTCTGGCCTTCTATCGTTTGTAACTTTACATAACCGTCGGTTAGTAATTCACCCTGGGCACGCCCGGCCAGGGCAGACCAGGCGTATGGCCCCAGCACAATCTCACCACGTCCCCCCAGCTCCTCTGCCCGTGCTACCCGCTCGACGCAGGAACCCATGGCGCTGTAGCGCAACGACTCGGAGCGTCCGGCACTGACCATAGCGATGCGCCCGCTTTCAACGCCGATGTGCATAGTCAACGGGAACGAACCGATCCCCGGCACGTCACGTACAAAATTGGCCTGACGTTGTAGCAGGTCACGGGCAACCACCGTGGCAGTGTAAGCGTGATCGGGATCGGTAAACAAGACCAGCAGGGCATCGCCGCCAAAGGTGATCAGATCACCGCCGGCTTCCTGGATGCGGCGAATGAGCGCACCGAAGTACGTGTTCAGCGTATCGGTAACAATCTCGATGCCTTCCCGACCAATACTGCTCAAGCGTTCGGCCAGCGCCGTCGAGCCGCTAATGTCGGCAAATAGTAACGAGCCGTCAACCCATTCCACCCATGGTTGATTGTCGGTTGTACGCAGGCGATGGTTCACCAGACGGCGTGGCAGGTATGTCGAGAGCGTATACTGAGCACTGGCAAGAAGGGCGCATAGTTGATAGAGTTCGTGCGGTCGTAGACGATCAAGCCAGAGCGCGTTAGCCTGCTCGTTGCCAAGATAGCGTGCAATGCGCTGCTGATCAATCTGGTAAGCACTATATTCAGACATTGGCTGATCGTTCCTGTACGCTGAATGGTGAGATTGCAGTCTTACACCATGAGCCGGTACTGTTGTGCAGGAGTAACTGACACTTCATACATTGTTGTTGGAGACATACATCGCTTCCATTATAGCAGAGGAGGGAAGGGTGTAGGGGGGTTGGGGATGATAGTTTTGTAAGGCGTTGTCTTGTGCGTCGTTGAAAAGCGGTGGCCCAGGTGTTACATAGCCGAACGCAGGCCGGCAGCCTGCCCCACAGCGTGCTGGTGGTACGTAAGGGTAGATTCCGCAGGGGCGGGTTCCGTAGGGGCGGGTTTAGAACCCGCCCCTACGGACCTATGCATTACCCATATGTCGCGCTGCGTTAGGCTGGGCTGCAAGTGCTCCCCGTGGCGCAGGCTTCCAGCCTGCGTGGAGGCATTCCTCTCCACCGCTGTCAGGTGCTGGCCGTGACCGCTGGTGCGCAGGCACGAATCTCTTACAACATAACCGTCTACACGCAGGGGTATCGCATGCATGCCGGACCGACTCGATGATCGGTATGAGCACATTCAGCACCCCCGTGACCAGGATGGGGAACGGTATGCCACGCGCCGGATCGTGAGCACGGCTGGCGCGGCAGCATGGCTGCCGCACTCCAAACTGCGAGACACGCGCATGCCGAGCGGGTACAGCAATCCATCCAGCACGTGCCGGCACGGCTGGAGCAGCGCTCTGCCATCGGGCCAGTCGCCCACAACAGCACCTATGGCGATCATCCCCGCTGATACGCATGTGGTTGACACCAGTTGTGGGTAATGCATAGCGGGGGCGGGTGATGGGAGGGCAGACGTGTGATCCAGGGCTTTCTGATAGGGTAGACGTTGCGTTCGATCATCTATCCTGGCCGTCCGTGAATGCCGCCAGGGGCGGGAGCTTGCGCCTGGCTCCTCCCTCCAGCACTGGTACCGGCACCATGCGCGCCGGAGGCGCGCGCTCCCAGCTCCCGGCTGGGGAGCACGCCCGTCATCACTCCCCCGACCCGCTCCGGCACGCGGGCAATGCAGTATTCGCGTTATGGGTAATGCATAGCCTACGGATGGTGCCTGTGCCATTAACCTTAACTATACAAGGGATGCGGTGAATGAGAGAAGAGAATGTCTAAATCGCATGTAGTGTATCGGATGTATCCAGATGTGATCTCATTCCTCTACGCTCCTCTCTTTCGGGTGGCGCTATGCATTACCGTTCAGGTTCGGTGTCGAGGCAATCGTTGACCGGCCTGTCACCCGGCTGTTGCCTCAGTATACGAACTCCTCGATGTGGTATAACACAACCTTCGTGCCCGCCGGCACGATTGCCCGCACACCTTGCTTAAGCTGTTCAAGCTGGGCCGCCAGCGCCGCCTCACTGAGCGGAGGGCTGTCAATCGCCTGCATCTGGGCAAGATAGGGGGTGTCGGGTGGGATCATCAGCGGTGACAGGTAGATAATATCTTCCGGGCCAGGGTGCATCGCGGCAATGGTGGCAAGCGAATGTTGCACATGATCGGCGGCCAGCCGCTCACCGCCGGCACCAACCAGCAGAATGATACCAACGGCGATACCGGCAGCTTTGATCGTGCGCACGGCCTCGATAGCCTCTGCCGGTGAGCCGGGTTTGTTCAGCAAACGAAAGACCGTCTCATCACCACTCTCCAATCCCAGATAGACGCGGCGTACTCCGGCTGCCGCCAGTTCGCGATAGTCCGCCAGTGTTTTGCGCTCGGCGCCAAAGATGTCGAGGAAGGCGTAGATGCCTTTGAAATCGGCATCTGGCCCGATGGTGAACTCTTCATGCACCACCTGCAAGAGATCGCGCAGACGTGGCTGAGGGATGATCAGCGCATTGGCATCGCCGAGAAAGATGGCCTTGCGCAGACCCAGGCCGGCGCCAACGAATGTTTTCACCTGTTGGATGTGCTCACGAAATGAGGCGGGTGTGTGAATGCGAAACGCCCGGTCACGATAGAAGGTACAGAAATGGCACCGGTTCCAGCTACATCCCTCTGTCGCCTGGAGCACAAGCGCCCGGTATTGATCAGGCGGCAGAATGCTGATCGGTTTATAGACGGTCAGAAAGCGTTCACGTTCGGCTTCCAAACGATCTACATCCCAGTGCCGAATGCGATCAAACCAGGCCCGTGCCTCTGCTGCGGCTTGTGGTTCGAGGCGGTCGATCATGCGGTGGGCGTGATTGAGCAGATCGCCGAGAACGGCTCGCCGTTCGGCAGCAGACAGTTTGCGTCGTTCTTTGTGTCCGCGAGATACCACCCGCTTCAGCAGTACATCACCGCTCAGTCCACGAACATAGTTGGTTCCGTGGAGAAAGGCAACGATTGGTCGGCCCTCCCGATCAAATGAGATGATGGTTCGTAGTTCCTCGGCGAGGGTCAGGTACTGTGGCTGTAAGGCAATCGTGATCGCAGGTTTTGTCGGCATAAGGCACCGGCACCGACAGTCGTCTCATCTGTGTTGAAAAGACCGACGGTCGCCCGGTCGGTCGCAGGTTGTCCACGCCTCCGGTATGGCGTATGGGAAGTGCGGAAGTCAGGCTTCCGCACTTCAGAAGAGAGCGACATAACCCCGTCTGCTGAGATACGTCCTACTCTGGCAGCAAGGTATCCCACCACAACCGGCCCTGCCGTCGCTGCATCAGATCGACGTGAATGTGCTTGACTTCGGTATACTCGTCCAGGCCGTAGCGCCCCATTTCGCGGCCAAAACCACTCTGGCGATAGCCACCAAACGGTGCCCGTGGGTTCAGGACGTGGTGTTCGTTGATCCAGACGGTACCGGCACGGATGCGTCGCGCTACCGACAACGCATGCTGGAGATCGCGTGACCAGACTGAAGCGGCGAGGCCGTAGATGCTATCATTCGCGATCCGAATCGCCTCACCGATCTCGTCGTAGGCAATGACGGACAGCACCGGGCCAAAGATCTCCTCACGGGCGATCCGCATCTCAGGGCGCACACCGGTAAAAATGGTCGGCTCGACATAATGGCCATTGGCAAAGGCTTCGCCTATCGGTCTGCCACCACCGATAACGACAGTTGCTCCCTCTTCACGACCAACTGCAATGTAGTACTCCACCTTCTCGCGCTGCCGTTCGCTGATCAGCGGGCCGATGTCGGTCTCCAGATCCATGGGGTCACCGATCCGCATCCCGCGCACCCGTTCGACCAGCCGCTCGACCAGCGTATCGTGGAGGGCGTGCGGTACCAGCAAACGCGAACCGGCCTCGCACAATTGCCCGGAGTGGTAGAACGCTCCCCACAACACTCCATCGACGACCAGATCGAGGTCGGCATCGGGCAGGATCAGCATCGCATTCTTCCCGCCCAGTTCCAGGGTGACCCGTTTGATGTGCGGTGCCGCCAGCGCCATGATCTTGCGTCCGACTTCGGTGCTGCCGGTGAAGGCGACTTTGTCGACCGCCGGGTGAGTAACCAGATACTCCCCAACATCGCCACCAGGCCCCAACACCAGATTGATCACCCCTTTCGGCAGTAAATTGAGATCGTGAATGGTCTGGAAAATCGCCAGCGTGCTCAGTGGTGCGAGTGAGGATGGCTTAAAGACGACCGTATTGCCGGTTGCCAGCGCCGGGCCAAGCTTCCAGGCTGCCATACAAAAGGCGTAATTCCAGGGAATAATCTGGGCACACACCCCGATTGGTTCACGCCAGACAAAATTCCACGACACGCTCGGCAGATCGTTCCACGGGAGTGGCTCGTAAGGATGCTTGCGCGCCATTTCGGCACAACCGCGCAGAATTTCCAGGCCAAGGGTAATATCGTTGTAGGTTGTCTTGCGGATCGGTACCCCGGCATCGCGCGACTCAATCTCGGCCAGCTCAAAGTTGCGTGCTTCGAGGGCATCGGCAATTGCGTGGAGAATTTCCGCACGTTGGGCCGGGGATGTATGCGGCCAGGGGCCGTGATCGAACGCGGCGCGGGCGGCGCGGACTGCCCGGTCAACATCGCTGTGGGTAGCACTGGCACAGGTGGCAATGGGCTGGCTGGTAGCCGGATCATAGACGGTGAAGGTTTGGCCATTCTCTGCCGGTTGCCACGCACCATCAATGTACAGGTCATAGTGGGGTAACCCGGTCGGGGAGTGTTCGTGCGTCATTGCCAGACTCCTTCATCTGGTGGGGAGTGATTACATTGCTGCTTTGCGTCAATAGTGTAACACGCCGCGTTATAAAACTCAAGTGGTGCGTGAACGTGCTTTGTGCAGCAAAGCAGCGCGGGTGGCTTCATCGATAAAGGCAGCGGACAGGGCATGAGCCTGCAATGTCCGTAGTTCTTCGGTAGTGAGACCAAGCCGGTCGCGGGCAATGCGATATTCGTGTGGCAGATCGATGGCGCTAATGCCGGGGTCATCGGTGTTGAGCGTGACCAGCAGGCCACGGCGCAATAGTTGTGGTAGCGGGTGGCTCTCGTAGCCGCTGACCGTCTGGGTTTGCACGTTACTGGTCGGGCATACCTCCAGGGCAACCCCACGTTCGGCGATCAGTTGCAAAACAGCCGGGTCTTCGACAGCCCGCACGCCGTGGCCGATACGTTCAGCACCCAGTTCCTCAATCGCTTGCCGGACACTCCACGCGCCGGCGGCTTCACCGGCATGCACCGTGATGCGCAGACCGGCGGCGCGAGCACGGGCAAAGTGCTTCACAAACCGGGTACCGGGAAAATTGGCTTCATCGCCGGCGAGATCGATCCCGACTACACCTTCACTCATCAGCGCGATGGCTGCTTCCAATTCGCGCCAGCAGCTCTCTTCACCCATGTGACGTGACATAATCCCGATGATCTGTGCCTGAACCGGGTAGCGGGCCATGCCGGCACGCACACCCCGGCAAACCGCCGCCAGCACGCGGGTCGGATCGAGACCGTAGCGTTCGCCCATGAATGCCGGTGAGCAGCGTAACTCGATGTAGTCGATTCCTTCATTGGCTGCATCTTCGACATTCTCTTCGGCAATGCGCGCCACTACATCTTCATCAACGCAGATCAGCTTCAGAAGATCGAAACGCGCGATGAAATCCATTACTGAAGCTGCCACACCCTGAATCTGCGCGTATGGGCGTAATCCTTCGACGGTGTCGGCAGGCAGGCGAATACCATACGTGCGGGCAACGTCGAGGATAGTGGTGAGCCGCACATTGCCATCGAGATGGCGATGCAAGTCGATCAATGGCACATCACGGGCTATGGGAGCTGTGTCAGCTTGTGCTTGCAGGGTCATAACTCTCGTGCGGTGGCAATAATATCGCTCAACACACCGGCTGCGGTCACTTCTACGCCGGCGCCGGGGCCACGGACGACAAGCGGGCGATCAGCGTAGCGATTCGTCGTGAAACTGATCATATTATCTGGGCCGCGCAGACTGGCGAGCGGATGATCGGTGGGCAATTCGCGCAGGCCAACCTCGACCCCATTGTCAGGACTGATGCGGGTGATGTAGCGCAACACCTTCCCGTTAGCACTGGCCACCTGCAAACGGTTCATCACCTCGTGTTCTGCTTCCTCAAGCCGTTGGAGAAATTCGGTGACGCTGATCTCTTTCAGGGTCGCCGGGAAGAGTGGCTCGGCGATTACAGCATCAGGCGGCAGATGCATGCCACAGGTACGGGCCAGAATGAGCGCTTTACGGGCGACATCCGCACCGCTCAGATCGTCGCGAGGATCGGGTTCGGTGTAACCGAGCTGGTGGGCCGTGCGTACTGCATCGGCGAAGCCAACCCCACGTTCAAGCTCACTCATGAGAAAGCCGAGGGTTCCACTCAAGGCCGCTTCAATGGCGCGTACCTCGTCGCCGCTATCGATCAGGCTTTGCAGCACACCAATCACCGGTAAGCCTGCGCCGACGGTTGCTTCGTAGCGGGTCGCGCCACGTTCAGTCAGCGCGGCAAAGAGTTCATAACTCTCACACAACGGTCGTTTGTTGGCCAGCACCACCCGGTGTCCGGCAGAGATAGCAGCAGCAAGCGGTGCCGCGTGACTCCCCGCCGCCGTGACGTCAACCACGATAGCCATCGTTGCCGGTAAGAGTTCCAGCCAGTGTCGATCAGTAATAGCGTGGGCAAGACTATCAATATGATGACCCGCCGCTTTGGCGGTAAGCACAGTCTGAATCTGATCATCGGTGAGTGCCGGATCGCCGGCCAGTGCGCCACGGCTGTCCACCAGGGCTGTGTAGCGCAAGTCGATGCCATAGCGTCGGCGAATGGTCGGTGCCACAGCCAGCATCTGACGGACAAGTGCCCGACCAACACCACCAAGACCAAGTTGAATAATCGGTGTCATAGCTTCCCCTGGTCTCCGTCCAATGTGCGGCTATTGTACCACAGGGTGTGTTGCTGTCTGGCAGCCTGATCGGTTGCACGGATTTGACGGTCTGCCGCGCTCGACGTACAATGAAGAACCGGAAAAGATGACTTGTCACCTATTTGAGGTTCCTATGCAGTGCGAAGTACAGACCGGTGATCTGTTGGGGGTTACAGCGGATCTGGCGGTGTTGCTCTACGCTGAGGATGAGACTCTACCATCAGCGGTTGCAGCGCTATGTGAGCCTGAAGATACCACCGGACGCTGGCAGAGTCAGACACTTATCTATCCGCGAGGAGCATTGCCGGCCCGTCGGTTGTTGTTGATCGGGATGGGGAAGCGTTCGGCCATTACGGCTGACACAGTCCGTCAGGCGGCGGCGCTGGCTGTTCGCTATGCCCAGGATGCGAAGGTGGCAACATTCCATATCGGCTACAACGGCAATCTACCACTGACACCGGCGGTGTTCGGGCAGGCATTTGCCGAGGGAAGTGTTCTGGGTGCGTATCGTTACACCCGCTACAAGAGTGACGCCAAAGAGCAACCGACGCAGAAAGCCGTTTTGCAGGCCGCTACTGACGCTGATGCAGCGGCAGCCGGAGTACGCCGTGGTCAGATCATCGCTCAGGCCACAGCGTTTGCCCGCGATCTGGCCAATGGCCCCGGTAATGATGTCACTCCAGCGTTCCTTGGTCAAACCGCTCTTGCCTTGGGCGAGCGGTACGGCTTGAAGACAATGGTGCTCGATAAGGCGCAGTTGATCGAACAGGGCTTCGGTGGCATCCTCGCCGTCGGTCAGGGTTCGGCCAATGAACCGCGCTTTATTGTGATGGAGTATGGCTCACCCGATCAAGGGCCACCGATCTGCCTGGTCGGTAAAGGCATTACCTTCGACACCGGTGGGATCAGTATCAAACCGGCAGAGAAGATGGACGACATGAAGATGGATATGAGCGGTGCGGCTGCGGTGTTCGGCGCGATGCAGGCCGTCGCCGAATTGCAACTGCCGCTCTATGTCGTCGGTATTGTTTGTGCTGCCGAGAATATGCCGAGCGCGACGGCGTATCGCCCCGGCGACATTATCCGTACCCTCAGCGGTAAGACGGTTGAAGTGCTGAATACGGATGCTGAAGGGCGGATCGTGCTGGCCGATGGTCTCTTCTACGCGCAGCGCTACCAACCCGCTGCGATTGTCGATCTGGCGACGCTCACCGGTGCGATTATGATCGCCCTTGGCCCCCACGCGATTGGGATGATGGGGAACAATCAAGAGCTGGCCAATCGGCTGATTGCTGCCGGTGAAGCAACCGCCGAGCGCGTCTGGCAGTTGCCGCTTTGGGACGAGTATCGCGATGCGATGAAGAGCGAGATCGCCGATCTCAAGAATACCGGTGGCCGCTATGGTGGTGCGATTACCGCAGCCGGTTTTCTGGCCGCGTTTGTCGGTGATTATCCGTGGGCGCACCTCGATATTGCCGGTACTGCCTGGGTAGAAAAGCCGAACCGAACCTATCAGTCACGGGGGGCAACCGGGGTTGGTGTCCGGCTGTTGGTTGAGCTACTGCAAGGGTACGTGGGTCAGCAGTCATAACCTGAATAACGGCGGGGCAGGTTGTACATCTGCCCCGCTGGAGCGGACTCCAGGGGTGACGCAGGCGTCGCCCCTGGTTCATTTCTGGCGGGTAACGAATGAAGTCGCGTTTATTGCGAACGACGGCGGGACGACTTACGTCCGCGTTGCACCATGATCTGCCAGGCCTCATCGGGATCAACCCTGGAGCGCAATCGTTGATCGCTGATCCGATTGGCCTGCCGATCATTGAGTTCGGCAATCTCGCGTAACAGCTCTTCATCTTCGGGTGAAATATTCACCTGCTCACGCCAGTAACGCCATGCAATGATACCAATGCCTCCCAGAATCAGCGTGACCAGTATCGCGACAACGAGACCACCAATCTGTTCCATAGGCGCCTCTCAGCGTGCTTGACTGATTGTCTGTCGGATCAGCGCAAAAAGCTGATGCCGGGTAAAGGGTTTATTCAAGACCGGATATGGTGGTTCACTGCCATTGGCCATCACTCGTTGCAGATATCCTGACATCAAAATAACCCGTAACTGGGGGAATGAAGCCTGCAACTCATAGGCCAGCGTGATTCCATCAGTATGTGGTAATACCACATCTGTTATCAAAAGGTGTAATTCATCACCGTGCTGTTGGGCAAGCGCCATTGCTTCTTGCGCGTGCGTTGCTTCCAGCACCGTGTAGCCCTGTTCGCGAAGCAAGCGGGCAGCCATCTGGCGTACACCGGGTTCATCCTCAACCAACAGGATTGTCTCGTTCCCAAACCGCTCGACGAGTGGAGTCGGCGTGGACAGCGTATCTGGTGCAGGCGTCATCGTTCCGGCAGGCATTGCCGGTAGGGCAACGGTGAAACAACTGCCGGCACCGGGCTGGCTATCGACGGTAAAAAAGCCGCCGTGTTGGGTCACGATGCCGCTGCAAATCGCCAATCCTAACCCGCTGCCCTTGCCCATTGGCTTGGTCGTAAAGTAGGGTTCAAAAATATGACCACGGATTGTTTCATCAATCCCGATACCGGTATCACACACTGAAAGTAACACATATTTGCCGGCTTTTGCCTGACTAAATGCCGGAATGTTACCGGCCTCGACATACTGCATCGAGGTACGAATGGTTAATTCGCCACCATTGGGCATAGCATCTCGTGCATTAACCACCAGATTCATTAATACCTGTTCAAATTGATGTGGATCGATATTGATAGAATCAATCGGTTCACACAGTTCTAATCGTAAATGAATGTGTTCACCAATGATTCGCTTCAGCATATTCATAATATCGTTAATCTGGTGGTTGACATTGATCGGCTTTGGCTGTCCGGGCTGGCGGCGAGCAAACGTCAACAACTGACGCACCAGCTCGCTGGCACGGGCCGTACTCTGCCGGACCGATTCGAGTTCAGGATAGATCGGATGATCTGGTGCAATCTCCAGCATCGCCAGCTCGACATTACCGGTAATCACCGTGAGGATATTATTGAAGTCGTGCGCAATCCCACCGGCTAGCTGACCGATAGCTTCCATTTTTTGCGCCTGCAACAGTTGAGTCTGAAGCCGGGCCTGTTCACGTTCGGCCTGTTTTCGTTCGGCAATCTCGCGTTGCGCCGCAGCATAGAGATTGGCATTGTCGAGCACAAGCGCAGCCAGTTGGGTGAGCAGCATGGCATGCTGAATTTCGTCAGGCGTGAAGGGGGTACCCTGTTGATTTCGCGCCAGGCCAAGCACACCCAGGCAGGCATCTTTGACGATGATCGGAATGGTCATCGCCGGCCCAAAATGGAATGGCTCATAGTCAATAGCGTGTTCGGGCCAATCCGTATAATTCAGAATGATAGCCGGTTGTCGTGTGTGAAATGCGCGCCAGGACAGCGGTGCTGTAGATACCGTTTTTTGCCGCGATACGTGTTCCGGTAAAGGTGGTGTACAGGCACGAATGACCAGTGTTTGATCATCCTCCACCAGGAGTAATTCTGTGTAACTGACATTGAGCAACTTGTAAGCGCTATCGGTAATGGCCTGCAACAGATCATCCATCTCTCGCCGATTAAACCAATCGAGTGTGAGACGGTGCAGGGCTGCCAGTTGGTCGCGTTGTCGGCGCAGACTCTCTTCGGCCTGGCGAATATTGGTAATATCGACATCCATGCACACAATATCGCTGACGTTACCCTGAAAGAACAAGGGGAACATGGCTGAGTAGACCCAGCGTATATCACCATTCCTGGCCTGAATCTGCCATGTGCGCGGTGGTGGTGCCTGGCCGCTTCGCCAGATCTGTTGAATGAGATGTTCGAATTCGGCGACCTCATCTCCTGTCAAGATCAGATCTTGCAAGCGGCGGCCACATGCTTCGGCAGCCGTGTACCCGTAAAATTGCTCGCACACCCGGTTCCATTCCAGAATGATTCCGTGCTGATCGAAACGCTGAATAGCCACCAGCGGCGTCTGTTCGATCATGTCGGTAAAGCGGCGTAACGCCTCTTGCAGTTGTTGTTCAACCTTCTTGCGCTCGGTAATTTCGCGAAAGACCAGCAGGCGACCGCCAGGTTTACCAGTCCTGTCATCAATTGGACTAATCGTAATATCAAAAAACCGATCAGGATGGTATGGGCAATTGAGTTCGATCCGCAGCGCCTCAGTTGTCTGCGTGGCTTTCAACAATGCCGGCCAGTTCAGTACCTCTACCAGTGGCTTATTTGTGTACTGTTTGACTCTGAAAAGGCGTTCGGCTGCCGGGTTGGCATCGACGATACGCCCCCCCTCATCGAGAACGATCATCGCATCTGACATTGCCTCGATGAGCCGGTTTCTGGCAACTGGGGCCAGATTCAGGAATTTATGCCGATACAAACCTAGCAGAATGAACGGAGCTGAGAAGAGGAAAGAAATCGGTGTTATATCAACACCGAGATGTGTAACCTGACTGAGATATGTCCAGTTTGAGAGAAATGGAAAGATAAAACCCATCCCCAGCCAAAGCATCTGGCGACGGAAAAGGGGCGAAGCCTGCCAGAATGCACCGGCGATCAGCGCCAGACCGGTAGTGAGACAGAGGTATGAATAGCCGATGTGAAACCAGTACCACCGGCCAGGGATCACTTCGAGATTAGCCGGCGTTGTGTCACTCAGCAGAAATTCGTGAAAAAAGAGGAAGTGCCACTGGTTCGTCAGAACAATGGTAATAGTTATCAGCGGTACAACGAAGATCAGCCAGCGTGCGCGCGAGCGACTCCACGGCTGAAAATCGAGGTAAGCAAAACCGAAGAGCAACCAGATAGGTGGTAGAAGGGTTGTTCCTAATTGCTGAACAGTGCGCCAGAAGATTTTGCTCTCCAGCGTAGATGCCATCAATTCCAACGCATCAGCACCGGCCCACACGACAATTGCCGCCAGCATGGCGAGAAACTCTCTCCCCCCCGGTCTGTCGCGGCGTGGCCAGAGATAGATGGAGACGCCTACGGTAATCAGACAAACAAACCAGAGCAGGCCGATGTATATGGAGATGTCGATGGCAACTGGCGGCATAGTTTGTAACCTCCGGTGCGCCGAACATTGGAGCTGAATTGATAACGCACCTTCACTGTGCAATGATATTGTAGCCGGAAAGTAAAGCGTGTGGAGTCATCATCATGGTGTAATTCCTGGATACGTTGTGTCGACGTGTTCAAACCACTACAGAGTAGAAGTCAGATCATCAGTCATTGACAGGCCAGATGATCGTGCGCTGGCCGCTGCGCCGCGCGCCTGGTAACGGGCATAATAGGTACAGGGTCGTGCTTCCTGTACCCCAGTCACGTGATACTCGCATCGCTGAGTGTAAAACGTAAACGCTTCATGAATTTGTAGCTTCTACATTAAACATATCGAACGTCATTGTAGTCAATACTGTGACGACGATCATGTTCCACTTTTGAAACATGCATCTGATTGACAGCACCCCAGATCAAGACGATAATAATTCCAGTTCCCGCCTGGTTTAAGGTAAAAGTGAATGACCCGCCTGGAAGCGTTCGGAGGCAGCTATGGCTCCAATTTGGAGTTTGCGAGAGTTTTTGGCACGTAAGCGCGAGGCACTATCCGCATTCCGTTCGCGTCTACGTGATCAGCCCCCTTCACCGGTGACGTTGCGTGCCGCAGTGACTGTCGCTGCCGGTACCGGCCTGCGTCCGGTGCGGGTGCGCGATCATACGGTGATCAGTGACTCAGGGCCGGCCCTCGGTGGGTACGATCTGGGGCCAAATGCGCCAGAGTTGCTGTTAGCGGCAATGGCCAGTTGTATCGCTCATTCGGCGCTGGCAATTGCCGCCGACCGTGAACTGGCGATTGACGATCTTCAGGTAGAAGTCAGTGGTCAGATAGACTATCGTGGTGCGCTGTCCGTCAGTGCCGATGCTCCGGTAGCCCCAACCGGCCTGCATTATACCCTCAAGTATCGAGGCGAAGTCACTGATGCCGAGATGACAGCACTGCAAGCCGATCTGGAACGTCTCTGTCCGGTGTTGCTGGCAGTTTTGCAACCGCAACCGTTATCCGGTCAGGTGCAGCGGCTTGAGGCATAGCGTATCAGGATAATGCTTTCCTGGCTCTGATGATAGTTGGTTCGTCTGGTGAGCAAAAGGAGAGGTTGTATGTGTCCACCACGCTTTATCGAGTCGATTCAATCCCCTGAAATCAGTCGGCGCAATTTGCTCAAATTTGGTTTGGGAGCAGCGGTTGCTGCCGTTGCCGCACCGTTAACGGCGGAAGCGGCGACGGCTACGCGGGCCAGTTTCCGAAATGTGGCTGATTTAACTCATTTGTTGGGCACGCAATTTCCGCTTTTCCCCGGTGCGGCACCATTTCAGATTACTCCGGTGGTTTTTCACGAGCGCGATGGCTACTATGGCAGCATTCTGAATTACTGGGAGCATTCCGGTACACACATGGATGCGCCGGTGCATTTTGCTCCCAATGGTTTGTTTGTTGATCAGATTCCGGTCAGTTCGCTGGTGGTGCCGGCAGTGGTGATTAACATTAGCGAGCGGGCAGCCCGCGATCCCGATACGGTCGTTACCCCAGACGATATTCGGGCGTGGGAGCGGCGTTACGGCCGGATACCCAATAATGCCGCCGTGTTGATGGCAAGCGGTTGGGGGGCACGTGCCCATTCGGTTGAACTCTTCCGCAATACCGACTCGAGTGGGGTGATGCACTTCCCCGGTTTCGGGAAGGATGCGATTGATTTTCTACTCACCGAGCGGAGTATCAGCGGTATCGGGGTTGATACCTTGAGTCTCGATCACGGCCCCTCGACGACCTTTGCCGTGCATTATACGTTGTTACCGACGAACCGCTGGGGTTTGGAGAATCTGGCGAATCTGGAGTCGATCCCACCAAGCGGCGCAACGCTGGTGGTTGGGGCACCGAAAATCGCTGCCGGCTCCGGTGGACCGAGCCGGGTGTTCGCGCTGTGGTAATCAGGGGTATATGCGCACATAGCCGGGGTAGCACAGACTGAAGCCTGTGCTACCTCCGTTCTTCTCTACACAATCCCCTGATCGTAGAAGTGACGAATCTGATCGGCCGAATAGCCCAACTCTGCCAATACCGCTGCGGTATCTGCACCGAGCGCGGGCGGGGCAGAGCGGATGGTTGCAGGAGTGGCACTGAATACCGGCGCCGGACCAACCATCCGGATACCGTCAATACTGCGAACCATGCCTCTGGCCTGCGCCTGTCGGCTGTTCAGAGCCGTTGGAATGTCGTTGACCGGGCCACACGGCACCTGAGCCGCTCGCAATCGCTCGATCCAGAAGGCCACCGACTCGCCGGCCATGACCTCAGCAATCGCCGTAATGATCTGTTCGCGGTTCGTTACTCTGGCCGGGTTGGTTGCGAAACGCTCATCGGTGGCCCATTCGGGGTGGTTAAGCGCCTGACAGAAACGGGTGAATTGCTGATCGTTCCCCACCGCCACCATAACATACCCATCAGCAGCCGCAAACGGTTGATAGGGAACAATGGTGGAGTGGGCATTGCCGTAGCGACGTGGTGGCTTGCCGGAAACCAGGTAGGCTGATGCCACGTTTGCCAGCCAACTGAGTTGCACATCAAAGAGGGACAGATCGATATACTGCCCTTCTCCGCTGTGGGTGCGGTAGTGCAATGCCGCCAGAATGCTGGTTGCGGCGTACAGGCCGGTAGTAATGTCCGCAACGGCAACGCCGGTCTTCATTGGCGGGCCATCCGGTTCACCGGTGATACTCATCAACCCGCCTTCGGCCTGAATCACCGTGTCGTAACCAGGACGGTCGGCATCAGGACCGTACTGACCGTAGCCGGTAATGCTACAGTAAATGAGTCGCGGATTGAGCGGACGTAGATCGTTGTATCCCAATCCCATCCGGGCCATTGTTCCAGGCAAAAAATTCTCAATCAGCACGTCGGCACGTCGGGCGAGTTCACGGGCAATCGCCTGGCCGGTAGGATGCTTGAGATTGAGGGTGATGCTCTGTTTGTTGCGGTTGACGGCAATGAAATAGGCACTCAGGCCATTATCGGCGAAGGGTGGTCCCCACTGGCGGGTTTCATCACCGGTACCCGGTTGTTCAATCTTGATCACCCGTGCGCCCATATCGGCGAGAACCATTGTCGCATATGGGCCGGCCAGAACCCGACTGAAATCAAGAATCAGGAGATCAGCAAGTGCAGTTGGCATAGGCGAGCACCTTTAGCACTGTTAGCGGTACAGCGAGTATGTCATTGCGTTGTGATTGCAATGCCGGCAGGTATGATACCATCCTTTGTATCAGCGTTGTTCTCAGCAAAATTGAGGAGTGAGGTATGAGTGAACGAATTGGCTTCATTGGGCTGGGGATCATGGGGCGTGGCATGGCGGCCAACATTCTGCGAGCCGGGTTCCCGTTGACGGTGTGGAACCGCACGCCGGGGCGGGCCGATGAACTGGTTGCTGCCGGCGCTCAGTTAGCAACCTCACCGGCCGATCTGGCTGCCCGCAGTGATATTGTGATCAGTTGTGTGAGTGATACCCCCGATGTAGAAGCCGTTCTGTTTGGACCGCAAGGGGTGATCGAAGGTGCACGGGCCGGAATGTTGGTCATTGATATGAGTACCATCAGCCCGCAAGGCGCACAGCAGTTTGCCGCTCGCCTGCACGATCACGGGATTGGCTTTCTCGATGCGCCGGTGAGCGGTGGCAGTGAAGGAGCCGCACGCGGAACGCTCAGCATTATGGTTGGTGGACCGGCCCCGCTGGTGGAACGGGCGATGCCGGTCTTTCAGGCGATGGGCAAAACGATCACACACGTCGGCGATCACGGTGCCGGCCAGACGGTCAAGCTGGTGAATCAAATTCTGGTGGTGGGGACGATGCTGGCTATCAGCGAAGCACTGGTCTTCGCCCAGGCCAGCGGCGTCGATTTAGAGAAGACGCTGGCAGCGGTGAGTGGTGGTGCCGCCGGAAGCTGGATGCTCTCGAACCGTGGGCCGCAGGTCATTCGCCGCGACTGGCGGCCCGGCTTTACCATCGACCTCCAGCAAAAAGATTTACGATTGGTGCTGGCCGCTGCCGATGCGGTCGGCGCGCCAATGCTGACCACTTCGACCGTGTTTCATCTCTACCGCACCCTGCAACAGGCCGGATTAGGTCACGAGGGGAATCATGCCCTGATCAAAGCGATAGAGCGCCTGGCAGGGATTGAGGTGGGGCAGCGGAGTGAGTGAGGATGGTGATTGGATAACATTTGCAATAGCACGGCTCGTCATCACAGGTGCGGGTTATTGATGGGCGGACTGTCGATCCGCCCATCACCCTGCTCGTCTACTTAATCTTGATCCGCTCACCACTCCACTGCTCCCACAGCCAGACCAGCAAATACAGCCCACAGATACCGAGCATCACCACATTTGCGAACACCGCAGCATTGATGATCAGGCCGGTCTGACCGATAATCCGTACCAGGTTCCCGATTGGTGCCAGCACACCGAGCAGCCCTACCAGTGCAGCCAGCCATTCAAAACGGCGAGAGTTACTGGAGCGCTCAATTGCTATTCCCAGACCGAGCAGAACCAGGCCAAACAGTGCAGGAATGGTTGAGGTGATGGCAGCAGTAGCGAAAACACCGCCGATGCCAAGAACAATAAGCAGGATCGCAGCAGCAATGGTGCTATTAACAGGCATATCGTCACTCCGTCTACAGGTTAAACCATCACTGATTGATACGGAGTAATTGTCATGTTGGATGCGAAAGCAATGTATATATGGCTGTTCTTAAACATATACATATTCGTTTATGAAGAGAACGTTGATAAAACAGTATTCTATACATTGCCCAATGACGCATCCTACGGTAATTGCCGGATCATTGCCACTTCATCACAGCGATCCTGCTTGAAGCAGGTGGCGCAATCTTGCCAGATTTTATGCGGGAGGCGTAATTTTGGAATCTCGCGAAATCCCAATGAGCTAAAGAACCCTACCTGCAATGTCAGCGTGAAGAGCGTTGGAATGCCAAGTTCCAATGCTTCGGTGAAGAGCGGCTCGATCAGACGGCGCCCAATGCCACGGCCCTGAAACGACGGATGGACGGCAACGCTTACCACTTCGGCCAGATCGGCCCAGGTGATATGCAGCGCTGCACAACCGATCACCTCACCATCGGCTTCGGCAACATTGAAGTTCCGTACCCGATTGTAGAGTTGATCGAGGGTTTTGGGCAGCATATCGCCACGGGCGGCGTAGTAGTTGATAATCTCGTAGAGCCGTGGCACATCACCGACCCGTGCCCGGCGAATTGTGACGGCAGCGTCAGGGCGAATGTGAAGGACCGGCAGGCTTACCGGCGGTGCGTAGAGTGGACTGGTCATAGCTGTGCTGTTTTCCTCTTCAATGATACAAAATGCTGATGCCGAACGACTATTCATCATTCAACAAACTGTCACGCCAGCGAGCACACTGTTCGCGAACCCGCTGTGGTGCAGTCCCGCCGTAACTGGCTTTTTGCGCGACGCTGCGCTGCATGTCGAACACATCATAAATGCTCGCATCGAGCGATGGCTCGACGGCCTGGTAATCCGCAAGGGGAAGCTGCCGCAGGCTTACCCCACGGGTCAGTGCGCGCTGTACCAGTTGACCAACCTTGCTGTGGGCAACGCGGAACGGTACGCCACGCCGCACCAGCTCGTCGGCCAGATCGGTGGCCAGCATGGCATCGTCGAGCGCTGCTGCCATGCGCTCAGGCCGTACTGTCATGGTCGCAATGGCCGCTGCGGCTACCTGCAAACCCAGATCGAGCGTATCAAAACTGTCAAAGAGCGGTTCTTTGTCCTCTTGCATGTCTTTGTTGTAGGTCAGCGGCAACCCTTTCAGGACCGTCAGCAAGGCGACAAGGTTGCCCAGCAGGCGACCACTTTTGCCGCGCAGCAATTCCATACTATCGGGATTCTTCTTTTGTGGCATCAGACTTGAGCCGGTACTGTAGGCATCAGCCAGTTCGAGAAAGCCAAATTCAGCACTGGCGTAGAGGATCACATCTTCGGCCAATCGGCTCAGGTGGACACCGATTAAGGCACAGGCAAAGAGCACTTCGGCAACAAAATCACGATCACTGACTGCATCGAGTGAGTTGGCGGACAGCTCATCAAATTCATCGAGCAACTCGGTCAGGCGCTCGCGTTCGACGCCGAGTGAATTACCGGCCAACGCACCGGCACCGAGAGGCAGTACACGCATCCGGCGGATGGCATCGTTCAGACGACTCCGGTCACGGGCAAACATTTCAACGTAGGCCAGGCACCAGTGCCCAAAGGTGATCGGCTGCGCACGCTGAAGATGGGTATAGCCCGGCATTACCGTAGCGGTATGTTGTTCGGCCTGAGCCAGCAGGGCAAGTTGCAGATCGCGCAGACGCCGATCAAGCTGACGCGTAATCCCGATCGTGTAGAGGCGCATATCGGTTGCCACCTGATCGTTGCGTGAGCGCCCGGTGTGTAGCTTGAGCGCCGCATCTCCGATTAACTCGCGCAGGCGCCGTTCAACAGCGGTGTGAATGTCTTCGTCACCCGCTGCGGCCACGAAGCTCCCGTTCGCGAATTCGGCCCGCACCAGTTCCAGACCGCGCACGAGATCGGCGTGTTCGGTTTCATTAATCAGACCGGCCTGCAACAGGGCACCGGCCCAGGCGATACTGCCGGCAATATCGACCTCGGCCAAACGGACATCAAAATGGAAGGAGTCGTTGAAGCGACGCATCTCCGCCGCTGTCGGTTCACTGAAACGTCCACCCCAAAGCCGGTGTTCCATCGCTCTACTCCTCTATCGCAATGACAACGGTACACTGGCCGTCGTCTGATGATGTTCGATATTCAGGCCACAACGTATCAGCAATTGCCAGTAGTTGCCGACAAGCGTACCGGCCAGCCGGCCAATCTCTTCAAGTTCGCGAGCTGCAATCAGCGCCGTTGCCAGACTCGGCCAGTCACGGGGCTGGAGGGAGAAAGCGAAACTCTCGACCAGGCACGCCGGCTGGCGGCGGGTCGGCCAGCACCGGTTGATCAGGCAGAGCGCCGTATGCATCTCGGTCAGGATGGTCGGTACCAGCAGCATTCCCGCCTGCTCCTCACGGCGAACAGCAGCCGCCCGTAGTTCGCTGTAGCGCGGGAAGACCAGTTGCGGCAGGTAGGGCAGAATACTGCGGTAAAAGGCAGGTTCTGGTACCGTCCTGGCTTGCGCTAACCAATCCTGTACGCGATCAGCATTGCCGACCAGCGGCTGTAACAGGTCCAGCCAGCACAACCACTGCGGCCAGCGCAGATCAGGTTCCCGCAACAGACCCTCCAGGGCAGTCAGCGCAATCGTATGGATCGTCACCGGTACCCCTTGCAGTATGAAACTCTGCTGCGCATACTGAACCGTACTGTCAACTACTATTAGCAGCTCCAGCGGATCAAAATCGGTGAGCGGTGTTTCCGGGGCGAGCATACCACCCACCACGAGCGTAGCGCCTGCTAGCCTGGCCAGGCGCTCACACAACTCACGGGCAATCGATTGGCGGGTGGTGTACTCCATACCGTCACTCCGCTCTCACGTGCGGTATTCGGCATTGATCCGCACGTAGTCATAGCTAAAATCGCACGTCCACACGGTCGCCTGCCCATCACCGAGGCCGAGGTCGGCGTCGATGGTAATTTCGGGGACATCGAGCAACTGATGTGCTGCCTTCTCATCAAAAGGTAATGGCAGGCCATTTTCCAACACGCGCATCCCCCCAAACGACAGCACCACCCGGTCGGGGTCTACGGTCGCCCCTGAATACCCAATCGCGCACAAGACACGCCCCCAGTTGGGATCGGCGCCGAACAGCGCCGTCTTGACCAGCGGCGAGCGGGCGATAGTCATAGCCGCCACCTTTGCTTCGGCATCGTTCACCGCACCTCGCACCGTGATAGTCACAAAACGAGTGGCTCCTTCGCCATCACGCACAATCGCGTGGGCAAGATGCTGACACACTGCGACCAGACCGGCGTAAAAGGCTGAACCGGCAGGGGAGTCGAGGTCAGTAATGGGTGGTGCCGGGCTGGCACCGTTTGCCATAACCAGTAACGTATCGTTGGTGCTGGTATCACCATCAATGCTGATGCTGTTGAAGCTAACCTCTAGCGCCCGGCGGAGCGCCTGGTCGAGTACCGCCCGTGGTACGGTCGCATCGGTTGTGACCACGGCCAGCATTGTCGCCATATTGGGATGGATCATCCCGGCCCCCTTAGCCATCCCACCAATTGTGATCACCTGACCATCGGGGAGTGTAACCGCCACTGCGCAATACTTGGGGCGGGTATCGGTGGTCATGATCGCCCGCGCAGCCGCCGGGCCGTGATCCTGGCTCAAGTGGGAAGCAGCGACGGCAATCCCGCGCACAATCTTCTCGACCGGCATGGGCACGCCAATCGTTCCGGTTGACATAACGAAAACGCTTTGGGGTGGCAAATCCAGCGCCTGTTCGACGGCCTGGGCCATCGCAGCGGCGGCGGCATCGCCATCACTTCCGGTACAGGCATTGGCATTACCGGCATTAATCACAACGGCACGCAGATCGTGGCCCTGTGCCATCAGCGCCATATCGTAGCGCACCGGTGCAGCCTTAACCGCATTCGTGGTAAAGACGGCTGCCGCCGTCGCCGGATAATCGCTCACCAGCAGCGCCAGATCGTCGCGATTGGCGTATTTGATCCCACACGCTGCTACCCCGGCACGCCAGCCGCGTGGACTGGTCACATGACCATCGGCGAGAAACGTTACCATACCAGATCACTCCTCGGTTGGTACCGGTGAAGCGGGATGGGTATCTTCCCAGCGTACCGACTCCACAGCACCAATCCCCTGCAAATGGGCGATGTCGTTGTACGAATTGAGCCGCCAGAGCTGTTGATGCCGTCGATTCACGCGCTCCCACCAGGTAATGCTGGTATTGCGGGTGTGAAAATCGATGGGTGGCACTACCAGACTCGGCATGCGGAAGAAGTGGATAAACGAACAGTCGATCACCCCACCATGACAGACGACCACAATCGTCTTACCCTCATACTCGGTGGTAATACGGGTCAGCGCCCGGCTCACCCGCAAGGTGAAATCGCCCCAGCTTTCACCGCCGGGGGCAATCGGACGTAATGGATACCGATCAAAATCCGGTACTCCAAACAACGCCCAGGCTTCCTGGTTCGTCATGCCATCGGCTTCACCAACCCGCAACTCCTGCACTTCATCATCGAAGATGATGGGCAGCCCCAGGGCAGGCTGAATAATCTCGGCAGTCTGGCGGGCACGCGGCAAGGTGGATGAAATCAGCACATCGGCTTTGATCTCACCGCTGGTTGCCAGCCGGTCACGCAGTCGTTCAGCCTGCGCGATCCCACGTTCGGTAAGACCAGCATCACCGTGCATGCCGGCAACAATTGGTTGAACATTAGCGACCGACTCACCGTGACGGATCAGATATAAGTGTGTCATAGTCCCCTGCGCTTCGTAATCGCGAATACATAGAAGAAGCCAGCCTGCACGCTGGCAAGCTGGCCTGAGAACATTCCTTCCAGAAGTGCAGGCGCGGCTAGCCAGTGCGTGTGACTGGCTGACGACGGTGACGACGACGGTCATAAAATACAGCCGTGCGGCTGTGAGAACAAATACAGACAGTAAACGTCGTAAACATCGTCTCCTCACCTGCTGCGATCAACGTGAGTAGTATACCACAGATTGATCGAATGCTGATACGCTGTTACGCGGCAGGACGGGAGGCTGATTGGGTATGTGAGGGTCCACACTATGGTGCCTTCTGATGGGTAATGAATACGATCCAGCGATGCTGTGGACGTGGTGATGCAATGTACAACGCTTAATGCACGCAGATACACCTATCTCTGTTATGGTATTTATTGCTTATACAAATGTCAATTGTAGTGGTTTGTCAGATTCTACTGATGGTGTAATTGCTGTTGCAAAGCCTGGTTTTATCAATAATGCTTCTTCCATCTCATTTCGTAAGTCTTCTGTCGAACCTACATGATAAAAATGAGAAACTGTCCGCTCGATCAATCCGTTCCAATATTGAGCGATGTGCTGATTTTGACGATATCGGTTTTCTTTCCACATAGACAACGCAAAGCCACAAGGCAGATGCTGCGTCACCGTTGCTAACTCAGCCGCATCATGTTCAGTCCATTGTTGATAGTAATCTGTATGTCTGCCAATGTAAGGCGGATCAAGGTAGACAAAGTCGTCCGGCGTAACATGGTGCAGGCAATCTCGCCAATCTCCAATCCGAAACTCCCACGCTTTGCCTTTCATAATATTACGAATCTGAGTTATTTGATTAACGATTTTCGTGATATATGCCTGACGAAAGCGATCTGTCTTTCGACAAAACGGAACATTAAATTCACCTTTTTTATTAAAACGCATGACACCGTTAAAACATGACCGATTCAAGAAAATAAAATCCAAGGGATCACCACTTTTGTTAAAACGTTCCCTGACAAAGTAGTAGTAATCTTCGCCTTTTAATAATAGCTTCTTTCCTTCTTCTGTCAAATACTTTCGTACAGTTTCAGGAAATATTTTTCCTTCATATATCATCTGATACAGGCGTATGATATGAGGATTGATGTCATTTACAATTGCATAATCGGGCTGAACATTGAAAAGTACAGCTCCTGAACCTAAAAATGGCTCAATCCATCGTCCCTGACCGTGCCAGGAGATATTACTTAGAATAAACTTAGTCAGTTTAGTCTTAATTCCTTGACACTTTATTGGTGGAACAATGACTCGTTGTACTGTACGTGGTAAACCTCTAGTGTTCATATTGTAAACCTTTATACCGCAAATAGCTTCGTAGATCTGTATATGGTGGTCTGACCAATTCTGCTGCTCTTGCCATATCTTTAGTCAGGTAAAACATCCAGTAGTCATCAAAAATGTCTTCACCGAGTAATGCAAAAGGGCCTGTTCCACTTAAAAGTCTGCTGATTTCTGTAACGGAACCTATATTCTTTGTGTTACCACTGCCTGGACGATCAGAGGCTATTTTGTATTTCTCATGCACAAAGAATTGAAAATCTCTGATAACCGAGATAATTCTTTCAATATCTTCCAGGTTATATGTTCTTCGTTCGTCAATAGATGTATCTGCCTTTGAATAAATGATACCCAGAACAAAGTGTCCGCTGTACGAACCGTAGGGGAAAGTCACATTCTTTGTGCTGTGCCGCTCGCGAAAATATCCTGTAAAGCTGCCCAGTGTCATGCCGTTAACGCGATCATTATCAATTCGGTAAGTACTTTTCAGATCAAGCGCAAAGCGATTACCGTCAACATCCACGAAACTTATATCTGGATAGAAATTCTGTTATTCAGACAAGAACATTTTAAGCTGGTTTTGTTCGGCGAATTGTGCTAATCGGGGAAAAAGAAGGATTTCCAAAAGTTTTGAGATGACTTTCGTATCTGCCGAAATCGTGTAAATATTCCTGGCTACGTCAATAAAACCTTTGACAATCCAGTCACCGGTTTGTGTTGAAACGACCGGGTTGAATGTTGCTACTTCATTTCGCAGAGCTTCCAGGAATTGGCTGCGATTCATGTTTTCGTCCGTCAAAAGTGGCTCATGTTCAAAAAAGTAGTCCAACCTAACCACTGAGCGATACACCCAAGAGCGATCCGTTGCTCATTGATACGAACTTCGCCTATCGCCACAAATGCAGCCAGATACGTTTTGTGTACGCCACGAAACGGGTGCAGACCAGTGCGCACCGTTATCCATCATCCCTCGCAGGTGGTCACATGCACCACTCGTTTCCTATCTCTTTGTGTGTCCGGACCCGGTGGCCATGGTCCAACGTGCGATGCACCCAGGCACGATGCGCATATCTTCGTTATGCATCGGTGCCGAGCATCGCCTGTGCTCAGTGCAGTGCTCCACGCGCTGTGCTTCATCGGTGCCACGCCCACCGCCTGGCCATGGCAACCCATTGGGATGGACATCGTTCATCACCACTGGTCACTGCGTTCATCATCGAACAGGTCATCAATTGGACATTCCATAGCTCTCCTTTGATACAACAATTCTGTCACAGTATACTATATCGCACTGATTTTGAACATGAGCCTCAATCTTTCATCCATATCAATCAATAGTAACCTGTCTCAACATAAGGTTGCCTGAAAGAAGTTTTCGTTGTACCATACGTGCACACACACCCAATCACACCCACAGACGGCTTTGAGAGTGATACAAACTGATCAGAAGCAGCTTGATTAAAACCGTCCTGGTTCTAAATCGTATAGAATATGCCTGTCCTCTATTCCCAATAATGTGAAAGCACGAACATGAACACCCTCACAGTGTATAATTTCGGCCCAATAACATCAGCAAGTGTTACCTTTTCAGATTTGACAGTCTTTGTTGGTCCACAGGCTACAGGTAAAAGTATTTTTCTCCAGTTGCACAAATTACTGCTGGATATTGTTCCGATTCGCAATCGATTCAAGCGTTTCAATGTCGATTGGGCGGGAAAGACGAGTCATTTCCTTGAGTTGTATTTTGGTGAAGGCATGGCTAATCTGTACCAGCCTGAGAAAACACAGATTCTCAGTAATAATATCGCTGTTCAACTAGAAAGAGTCATTTCTGAAAACAGTCGTCATCGGCAAGAGAAAGAGAAGATGTTCTACATCCCTGCGCAACGAGTGATGAGTTTGCGTGATGGATCGACCCGACCATTTACTGAGTACCGTTCAGGTGATCCCTTTGTGTTGCGTGAGTTTAGCGAAACAGTACATAACCTGCTCCAATCAGAATTCGCAGTATCTTCGCAACTGTTCCCACCGGAACATCGCCTCAAAAAGCAATTACGAACTATGCTGCTGGAACATGTTTTTGGTAGCTTTGGGTTACAGATTGATACAGAGCACTCAGTAAAACGCATCGTCCTTAGTAGCAGAGAGGGGGAAGTAAAGCTACCGTATTCAGTGTGGTCAGCAGGTCAGCGCGAGTTTGTACCACTACTACTGGGACTTTATTGGTTGTTGCCGCCTAATCGCATGCGTCGCAATGCGCTGGAGTGGGTTGTTATTGAAGAACCTGAAATGGGTTTGCATCCAAGGGCAATCTCTGCTCTGCTGGCCCTGGTGCTAGAGCTGCTTGCACGTGGCTACAAAATCTGTATTTCGACCCACTCGCCGCATATTCTGGATATCGTTTGGGCATTGCAGATTATGCAAAAGCATCAAGGAACAGCACAGGATGTCCTGGATATGCTCCATCTCTCCGTAGATCAGGAGACAAGAAAACTTGCTTCAAGTGCGTTAGCAAAAGGTTCAAAGGTCTATTTCTTCAAGCGCGATGGAAATGTGATCGATATTTCTGGCCTTGATCCGGGTTCAGAGGATGGTGATGAGTCTGGTTGGGGTGGATTAACGGAATTTAGTGCCAACGTGGGCGATGTGGTTGCACGTGTGGTCAATCGCTCGACCGGAGGGGCTGCGTTTCCCTTGCAAACGAGCCAATGTTTGTGAATAAGGTAGGCGCCTTTTTAAGAACATTCATACAGAGAAATTGCACAGGGCACCACCTGTGGGTGCCCCTTCGGCATACAGTTCAGTGTACTGCCGCTGGCTGTCAATCCATCCACTCTACACCACAATCAGCTCACGGGGGAAGGTGGTCAGTGAGCGACTACCATCGGGGGTGATGACCACATCATCTTCTATACGCACACCGAACTGACCGGGCAGGTAGATGCCTGGTTCAACGGTGAAGGTGGTGCCTGGCAACAATGGTGCATCACTGCCGGCAACAATGTTGGGCAGTTCGTGGGTTTCCAGGCCGAGGCCATGGCCGGTGCGGTGAACAAATGCTGCCCCGTAACCGGCATCCTCGATCACCTTGCGCGCCGCGGCGTCAATCGTGGCGCCGCTCACGCCGGGCCGGCAGGCGTTGCGGCCAGCCGTGTTCGCTGCCAGCACGATGTCGTAGACGTGGCGGGCCATGGGGCCGGGATCGCCAATCGCTATCGTGCGGGTAATGTCTGAATGGTAACCCTGGTAGACGGCACCGCAGTCGATAATCACCAGATCACCGGTTTGCAGTATGCGATCACTGTTTTCGTGGTGAGGATTGGCAGCATTGGGACCACTGGCTACCATATTCGCGAAGCTCTCGCCGTCGGCACCGGCTGCCAGGATGGCGTCGCTCAGCATACGCGAGAGGGTTCGCTCGCTCAGTCCGGCACGAATCTGTCTGATGAAGGTATGCAATGCCTGCTCGACAATCGCTACGGCGCGCTCCATAAGCGCCAGCTCTTCGGCATCTTTAACCATCCGTAGTTCACTCAGTAGCGGATCAAGATCAGCCGTGCGCAGACCGGGCGCAACAGCCTCCAATGCCCGCAGCTCCATCACCCGCATGACGGTGTGCTCAACGGCCAACGGTTTATCTGGTACGGTGGCGCCAAAAGCGGCTGTGATGCCGTCTGCCAATGCCTTCAATGGCCCTTCGGCATCACTCCAGGCAAAGAATTGGGTTGCGAAAGGAACACTTGCCCGCACCCGTTCGAGTTCGAGCTGGGGCAGCACCATAACCGGTGGGTTACCGTTCGCCGGTAGCAAGAGCAGGGTGAGCCGTTTTCCGGGATGAAAGCGCAGGCTGGTGAGATAGGCGAGATTGGTAGCCGGCATCAAGGCGGCACCGGCGTAATCTGCGGCAACCAGACGCTCTACCAGGCGGGACAGACGTGCAGACATGCGGCGCTCCTCTCTAGCGCATTCAACGTTGGGTCGGTAGTTGGCCGCGGGCGGCTAATTCTTGCGGCAGCAAGATAGCGTACAGCATCTCGTTGACCGGCACCGGAACACCGGCGGCACGCGCCAGGCGTACCAGCGCTCCATTCTGGCTGGCCAGTTCTGAAGGCTGGCCGCTCATAATATCGCGCTGCAGCGAGGCTGTCCCTTCGTAAGGCATGCTATCGATAAACGCCATCATTGTGCTCACCGCATTGTCCGGCAGCATCACACCGCGAGCGGCGGCCACATCAACCACCTCTTGCAAACAACGTTCGACCAGGGGGCGGGTTTCAGGCAGGGAACGCCAGACCCCAATCGGGGCGCGGGTAGCAGCGCCAAACCCACTCCAGGCGCAAATCAGCATGAACTTCTGCCAGAGCGCAACGTGGATGTTTTCGGGGATAAAGGCGCGAATACCGGCCCCCTCCAGTGCGGCCTGAATCCGCGCCAGGCGAGGGGTATGGCGATTGTCGAGTTCACCGAAATCGATAGAGGGCGGATTGACTCCGGCATGAACAATCACACCCGGTGCAGCCCGATAGGCAATGATGCGGCACAAGCCGGCCAACACATGTTCGGCGCCGAGTACCTCTGCCAGTTCGGTCGGCGCATCGACCCCATTGAGCAGCGGAAGCACAGCCGTCTCTGGGCCGATCAGCGGTTGCATCGCGTATGCCGCTTCACGCACCTGCCAGCCTTTCACACCCACAATCACCAGATCAACCGGGCCTACCTCGGCGGGTTGATCGGTTGCCTTCACGTCCGGTAACCAGAAATCGCCGGCAATGCTCTGCACGCGCAGGCCATGGCTTCGCATAGCTGCCAGATGATCGCCCCGGGCAATAAAGAAAACGTCGTGACCGGCCTGGGCCAGACGACCACCGAAGTAGCCGCCGACACCACCAACACCAACAATCGCTATCCGCATTGGGTTTTCGACACTCATACAGCACTCTTACGACAATTCAACGATAAGCTTTAGCGCTCCCAGCCGCAACTCATCACCGTGCTGGATCGGCTGCGGCTGACGGGGTGGTATCTTGCTGTTATTCCGAAAGCTCCCATTTGTGCTATCAAGGTCTTCGTAGTAGACCTGGCCCTGTTGTACCAGAAAGCGCCCATGGCGGCGACCAACGCCACGTTCCAGACCGCCGTGAGCGGTCAAATCAATATCAGGGTAAAAATTGCTTACCGGATCGGCGCGCCCAACGGTGGCCTGGCCGGTGGCCGGTAATGAGAGCACCGTGCCATTTTCAAGCCGTAACCGTACCCCGGCCAGCGAACTACGTACCGGTGGGGCTACCGCAGGAATAGATGGAACCGGCGGAGGTGGAACTGGTGGTACAGAGGTTGGCCGGGCCGGTGGCGGCATTTGGATGGTGGCCGGTTGCGGCGGTGGATAGACAGGTTGTGGTGGAACACCGGGGAATGGCGATCCAACTCCCGGCGGCGAAGCCACAGGTCGATTGAAGAGCGGGGCACCGCAACTATCGCAGAAGGCTTCACCTGGAATAACGCTGGTACCGCACTGCGGGCAGGTGGTTGGCCCGGCACTTACCGTACCGCCACCTGCTACAGGCGGTGCAACAGGTACCGGTGTGGCAGCCTGGGGTGGAGCAGCCGGAACCGGAATCAATTGCGCACCGCACTGATCACAGAAACGGGCACTATCGGGATTGGCAACACCACATTGTGGACAGAATGGCACAACGTTCCTCCGTATCTGACTAAGACGTTCTTCGTCACGTGGGCGAGGCCGGGATCGCCCAATTCTGTAGTCACGAGTCGCGAATGGTACCATCTCCATTCACTCTTTCGACTCGCCGTTTCTCATACGACTCGTGTACAACAGATGAAGTTGCAGCGTTGCTCCATGCCATTCATGCATATTGTTGATATGTCCACTATAGCACAAGATTCGGATCAACGATGGCAGCACCTCACCTGTAGTCCTGCCGTTTGCCGACATCCAGCAGCGCTTCCTCGTGCTCTTCAGCACCAATCCCAAAGATCAGCCGCACCCCTCGATCATACGTGAAATAGCTATACGCCCAATTGAGCAGGACTAACGCCCGGTTGCGAAAACCGACCAGAGCCATCAAATGGACAAACAGCCAGCCAACCCAGGCCAGCCAGCCGCTCAGTCGCACGCCGAAGGCGTCGAGTACGGCAGCACTGCGGCCAATTGTTGCCATCTGGCCCTTATCGTGGTACTGAAAGGGCTGCATCGGTCGCCCGTCAATCTGAGCCAGTATATTACGTGCAGCCTGTTCACCCATCTGGATGGCTACCGGCGCCACCATTGGGTAGGCAACCCCGGGGCGATAGCCTTCCAGGTACGCCATATCACCGATCACAAAGACGCGATCATCGTCTGGCAAGGTAAGCTGAGGAGTTACCACCACACGCGCACCACGGCCGAGTGTTACCCCCAGCGCATCGGCCAATGGCGCACCCCGTACTCCGGCGGCCCAGACAACGGTTTTCGCGGCGAGGCTGGAGCCATCGCGAAACCGGAGGCCGTTTGTATCTGCATCGGCGACCGGCGTGTTCAGGCGAACCTCAACACCCATGCGTTGCAGACGGTGCAACGCAGCCTGTTGCAACGAATCTGGAAATGAGGCGAGAATACGGTCGGTAGCTTCGATCAGAACAACCCGGGCCTGGCGGACATCGAGCATCGGATAATCGTGGCGAATCACATGGCGGATAAGCTCGACAAAGGCGCCGGCCAGTTCAACACCGGTTGGGCCACCGCCAACCACAGCAAACGTCAACAACGCCATCCGCTTATCCGGATCGCTCTCGGCAGCAGCCCGTTCACAACACAACAAGACGTGGTTACGCAACCGTTGGGCTTCGTTCAGGTCTTTCATCCCCAGGGTATGACGGGCAATCCGCTCGTTACCGAAGAAATTGGTGGTGCTGCCGGCTGCCAGAATCAGATAGTCGTACTGCACACTACCGGTATTGGTATGCACAAGCTGACGGGTAAAATCAACGCTGTGAACTTCGGCGAGCAGAAAGTTCACATTACGGTAACGGCGCAGAATGGCGCGCACCGGATAGGCAATCGACTCCGGTTCCAGGCCGGCGGTTGCGACCTGGTAGAGCAACGGCCAGAAACCGTGGTAGTTGGTACGATTGATCAGCAGCACATCCACCGGCGCCTGCGCCAGAGTACGAACTGCGGCCAGACCGCCGAAACCGGCACCTACGATCACAACTCGTGGGCGACGGGACTGAGCAGGCTGGTTGGATATGATATGCGGCGAAGACACGATTTGCCTCCTTTCTAGTGAAATCATTCACAAAATATCACGAGCACCCAACCCCGTCAATCCGTCGCCAGAACGAACCTCGCTAGATCAGCGCTGTACGATCACCCATCCCCGTCGGTCACGTCGCGGAAGTGGCAGCGGTGGCAAGGGCCAGACATCATCGATCCAGACGAGCGTGACATAACGAGCCGTGGCGTGAGCCGACCAGAAGTCTGGATCGGCGATGGCGAGATCGTGCTCGTATGCCCGACGAATCTCGTGTATCTCGCCTGCCGAAAGTGGGCGACTGATTACCTCTGTCGCCAGCGCTAGTCCGGCCAGTGGCCCACCGGCACCCTTGAGAAGCAGGATGTCGCCGACTGCAACACGACCAAATGGAGGACGGCGGTCGTGTGCAAAACGGCTTTCGATCCGTTTTTGTCCGCTAAGGATGCGACTCAGATACGGTTCACGTAGAATGACCAGGTGGATGGTTGGGTTGCTTTGTGTATGGTACCACCGGCTCAGACGCTCGTGCCACGTCGGTTGGGATTGGGTTGCCGCGATGATCTGTTGCCAGAGTTGTGGTGATAATTGCATCCCTGTTGCCAGATGGGGAATTCATACGACATACGTATCATAACACAGGATGACCAGGTTAGGAGTATTGTCCACCGCAATACCGGTATTCAATGAACATTGCATCTACGCAGCCTGATAGTAAGGTGGCTGGCGGAGTATATGTTCCGGCAGCAAATGCTCGGCTAGATTGAGGGTGTACTGATTGTACAGATTGGTAGTACAATACAATAACGCGCCGCAGCAGGCAGACGTTGTGGCCACGACCGGCGGAGGTTTGTGTGGAGATCGATATTGCGCTCGTGCGCGCATGGGCGCAACAAGCCGGTGATATGCTTTTGCGCTCGTACTTCAATCAGGTGTCGCCAGAACGAAAACTCGACAAGAGTCTGGTGACGGCGGCAGATCGTGCGATTGAGGATTGGTTACGCGCTGCAATTCACGCTCGCTTTCCCGATCATGGTGTGTTGGGTGAGGAGCGCGATCCGGTTGGCCTCGACCGTGAGTATATCTGGGTTATCGATCCGATTGACGGCACCAGCTCGTTTGTGTCAGGATTACCGATGTGGGCCGTCTCTATCGGTATTCTGCGCCGCGGCGAGCCGCAGGCTGGTGTGATTTATCTGCCGGTCTTGGGCGATTGTTATTGGGCAGTTGCCGGTGGTCAGGCGTTCTGGAATGATGTGCCGATACAGGTTGCACCCCCTCAACCGCCTGGCCCCAACGATTGGATTGCCATTCCTTCGACCTTCCACCGGGCGTATACCATCCACTACCCCGGTAAAGTACGGGTGCTGGGATCGGTTGCTGCCGATTGTTGTTATGTAGCCCGTGGTCAGGCCAAAGCCGCTATTATCGGTAAAGCAAAGGTGTGGGATGTTGCTGCCGGCTGGGTGATTGTACAGGCAGCCGGCGGGGTGGTTTGTCCGCTGGAAGGAACCCTGCCCGACTGGATGACACTGCTGCAAACGATTCGCTTGCCGGCGCCGGTCGTGATCGGACACCCACAACAGGTAACTCAGGTGTGTGCGGTTGTGCGGCGCATTAAGCCTTGAATTGGCACGAGCACTTCAAGCGCCTTTCAGAGGTGTGTGAACTTGAACTAACACCTATGGGCGACTACGCGGATGAACGCGGATATGCGCTGATTGGGCGGATACTCGTGGATAGCTCCACTCCGCACCCCCCTCCGCGTCGATCCGCGTCATTCGCGTGTATCCGCGTTCCGCATCACCCGTGCCTACTCCTGGATGAGCCGGATGCACCCGGAACAACGCGGCTTGGGCGGATACTCGCGGATAGCTCCACTCCGCACCCCCCTCCGCGCCGATCCGCGTCATTCGCGTGTATCCGCGTTTCGCATCACCCGTGCCTACTCCTGGATGCGCCGGATGCACCCGGAACAACGCGGCTTGGGCGGATACTCGTGGATAGCTCCACTCCGCACCCCCATCCGCGCCGGTCTGCGTCATTCGCGTGTATCCGCGTTCCGCATCACCCGTGCCTACTCCTGGATGCGCCGGATGCACCCGGAACAACGCGGCTTGGGCGGATACTCGTGGATAGCTCCACTCCGCACCCCCCTCCGCGCCGGTCTGTGTCATTCGCGTGTATCCGCGTTCCGCATCACCCGTGCCTACTCCCGGATGCGCCGGATGCACGCGGAACAACGCGGCTTGGGCGGATACTCGGCTCCACTCCGCACCCCCATCCGCGCCGATCCGCGTCATTCGCGTGTATCCGCGTTCCGCATCTTCGCTGATCGCCTCTCGTATGAGCCTGGAATGCGTTCTCCTGTTTCCCCTGTTCGCCAACCATCAGCATTTCGTATTATAATGACCGGTATCAGTTGTGGCAGCAAATACACAAAGGAGTGACCATCATGACTGCGCCTGCTGTGCGCCACATTCGTCTTGTCACTGAAATACCCGGCCCGCGTTCGCGCGCATTACTGGCGCGGCGTGATGCGGCGGTGGTTGCCGGTTTGGGGCGGGCAACGCCGATAGCGATTGCCTCCGGCCAGGGTGCGCTGGTGACCGATGTTGATGGCAATACCCTGATCGATTTTGTTAGTGGGATTGGGACGCTCGCCGTCGGCCACTGTCCTCCTGAAGTGGTTCAGGCGATTCAGGCTCAGGCCGAACAGTTGATCCATCTTTCGGCGTTAGTTGGCACCTACGAACCGTATGTCGCCCTCTGCGAGCGGTTAAATGCGCTGGCACCCATCAGCGAGCCGTGCAAGACGTTGCTATCGAATTCGGGCGCCGAAGGGGTGGAAAATGCGATCAAATTTGCCCGCGCTGCGACCGGTCGTCCGGCCATTATCGTGTTCGATGGCGCGTACCACGGGCGAACGCTGCTTACGCTTTCGCTCACGTCCCGCACCTACTTCAAAAAGAAATTCGGCCCCTTTGCCCCAGAGATTTACCGCGCACCTTTTCCTTACGCTTATCGGATGGGCATGAGTGAAGCGGAGGCAGTTGAGCAGTGCTGGGCCGCATTTGAACGCATGCAGATTGCCGGTGTCGATCCCGAAACGGTGGCTGCGGTCTTGATTGAACCGGTGCAGGGTGAAGGTGGCTTTATCCCGGTGCCGGTCGAATTTATGCGGCGCTTACGCGAATTCTGCACGCGCAATGGCTCACTGTTGATTGTCGATGAAGTGCAGAGTGGTTTTGGCCGTACCGGTACGCTCTTCGCGATTGAGCAGTTTGGGGTTGAACCCGACATCATTGTAGCGGCCAAGAGTATTGCTGCCGGTATGCCACTGGCTGCCACAATTGGTCGTGCCCGCATTATGGATTGCGCCCACTACGGCGGTGTCGGTGGTACCTACGGCGGCAATCCGCTCGCCTGTGTCGCAGCGCTGGCCACTATCGATCTGATTGAACGCGAGCGCTTGCTGGAACGGGCAAAGGTGATCGGCCAACAGATTCGGGCCAGATTTGAACCATTACTGACCGATGATTCACTCGATCCACTGGTTGGTGATGTTCGTGGTCTGGGGGCAATGATCGGGATCGAGCTGGTCAAGGATCGCCGCAAACGCACGCCAGCCGCCGCCGAAGAGGTGCTGGCGATCCTGGGGCGTGCGCTTGAACGTGGTGTGCTGGCGATGCGGGCCGGTCTGTATGTGAACTGTATCCGCTTGCTGGTACCACTTGTTATCACCGATGATCAGCTCGATGAAGGGTTAGAGGTGCTGATAGGGGCAATGCGCCACTGAAGAGCATTGAGGCAGCCGTGAAGGGTGAGCGTGCAGGAACCCTGTGCGCTCGCTGTGATCACGTGCTGCCTTATTCCAAAGGAGAATATCTCATGACTATTGTCGTTGTTCAGACCAGACCTGAACATATTCCGCAGCTAGTCATTCACCAACAAGTCTGTTTTCCTCACCTGCATCCCGACGATCACTTTGACGCCGAGAACTTTGCCAATCATTTACGCCTGTTTCCCGAAGGGCAACATGTGGCCCTCGATGGTGATCGCGTCGTCGGGCAGAGTAGCACCTTCCGGATCAGCGGTGAGAAAGTCTTTCATCACCACACGTTTGAAGAGATCGTCGATCACGGCAATTTTGGCAACCACGATCCGGCAGGTGAATGGCTGTATGGCGCTGATATGAGTGTGCATCCCGATTACCGGGGACGCGGTATCAGCCGGATGTTGTACGATGCGCGCAAAGCACTTATTCGGCGTCTCGGCCTGAAAGGTATGGTCGCCGGTGGCATGCTGCCCGGCTACGCTGCCTATCGTGACCAGATGACGGTCGAAGAGTATGTGGATGCGGTTGTGGCAGGGCGTTTGACCGATCCGACCCTCACCCCTCAGTTACGGAATGGGTTTACGGTGCGCGGCATTATCTACAACCATATTCGTGATAGCAATATGCCGCATGCCGCGCTCATTGTCTGGGAACCGTGACCCTCTGCGCATCATCGTATCCTGCGGCGGATGCCATGCACGATGCCACCGATACACCCTAAACCCAGTGCCACGCCGATCAGCCACAATTCACTGCCGGCGGCAGGCAGGCTGGTACTGGCAGTGGCCGCCATCACCACCTGAATATCGGTACGCGGAGCATTGCCGGTAATGACCGGAATGAGTGTGTTGGTCGAGAATAGCGTGCGTCCGCCGGATTGAATCCGACCTTGCAGCGTATACACTCGCCCTGCGTCGATCAGAGCCGGATTGTAGGCCAGATTGAAGCGAAACGGTGGTTGAGCGCCATTTGTCGTGAAGGTCTGTTCAACCACCACCCGCCCACCGGTTCCCTGTGATGTCACCTCAGCAATCTGAAGTGTTACCAGTGCATCGGCAGGCAGTGCAATCTGCTCGCGATAGGTAATAATCCCGCTCAGACTGGCCGTCGGTTGGGCGATTGCGCTGGCGGGTATCAATGTCAGGAGCAGACCAATCAGCGTATAGATTGTCCGCCGCATATCCAGCATAGCGTTCTCCATGTTGCAAAACAGGCGAGAGAAGATGGTATACTCAAGATTATAAACGATAGAGATGCGCGAAAGTTACCGATGCGGGACATTGCGCGTTCACATGACACGACGCTGGAGAAGTTATGCCACTCTATCTGGTTACGGTGGCGTCATCTGCCATCAGATCACCACAGCACCTCTACCTGCTGGCCGGCGCTGAACTTATGCCATCAGCAGTCACATCGTTAGCCGATCAACTGTTACACGATCCGGTGGTGCAACAGGTTCACTGGCAAGTCGTTGAAGACGGTCAGGCGCTCACCGATCCGTTTCTACCGCCAACTGATGCGTTGGTGATTGAAGTTGCCTACCGTCCCGGTGTAACCGATAGTGAAGGTGAGAGTGTAGTTGAAGGGGCGCGTCGGCTGGGCATTCGCAGTCTGGAACATGCCCGCTCGTTGCGCCGGTATATTCTACCTGCGACGACCGATCCCGCGCAGGCAGCGGCGGATCTTGCAATTGATGTCGTCCAAACCACTATTGCCTACCATCCCGGTGACCAGACGACGGCACGGGCCGCTTTTTACGCACTGCTGGTCGCCGAGCCACATCCCACTACCCCGCACGTGGCGATGGTTCCTCTCCGTACTGCCGATGACGCTGAGCTGATGGCGATCAGTCAACGTGGTGTGCTGGCGCTTGATCTGGCCGAGATGCGTGCGATACAGGCCTATTTTGTTGCCCAGGGCCGCGATCCGACCGATGGTGAACTTGAGACTATCGCCCAGACCTGGAGTGAACACTGTTCCCATAAGACGTTCAAAGCCCGCGTACAGTATTCTCAACCACCAGAAGATCTATCGGTTGACAGCGAGCACTATCCGATGCTTGCCCGACTTGCCGTCGGCAACTGCACCATTGATAGCCTCATCCGCACCTTTCTGATGCGGGCAACCCAAGAGGTGCTCTCTGGGCGTCAGGATGAATGGGTGTTGAGTGCCTTTGTTGATAACGCCGGCATTCTGGCCTTTGGGGATCGTCACGAGGTTTCGTACAAGGTCGAGACCCACAACCATCCCAGCGCCCTCGAACCGTTCGGCGGCGCGAATACCGGTGTGGGTGGTGTCATCCGCGATGTGCTGGGGGTTTCGGCACGCCCGATTGCCAATATTGACGTGCTCTGTTTCGGCATGCCCGACGCACCGCCACCACCGGCAGGCGTGCTGCATCCGCGCCGGATCGCCAGCGGGGTGGTCGCCGGGATTCGTGACTACGGAAATAAACTCGGTATTCCGACTGTTGGCGGTGCAGTGCTGTTCGATCCCGGCTATACCGCCAATCCATTGGTCTACTGTGGCACCGTTGGCCTCGCCCCGCGTGGTCTCCACCCGCGAAACGTGCGTCCGGGAGACATTATTGTGGTTATGGGTGGCCGCACCGGGCGTGATGGGATTCACGGTGCAACCTTCTCCAGCATCGAACTGACGCACACGACTGCCAGTGAGGTGGGCAGTGCGGTACAGATCGGTGACCCGATCACCGAGAAGAAAATGCTCGACGTGCTCTTGCAGGCACGTGATGCCGGCCTCTATTCGGCAATTACCGATTGTGGTGCAGGTGGCTTATCGTCCGCAGTCGGCGAAATGGGGGCTGAACTGGGTGCCGAAGTGCATCTCGAACACGTTCCCTGCAAGTATGCCGGTTTGCAACCGTGGGAAATCTGGCTTTCCGAGGCGCAGGAGCGGATGGTGCTGGCAGTACCGCCCGACCGCCTGATCGCTCTGCTCACGCTGTGTACGGCTGAGGAGGTGGAGGCGACCCCGATTGGCCGCTTCACCGACGATAAGCGGCTGCGCGTTTTCTATCGCGATCTGGCAGTTGTCGATCTCGACATGCACTTCCTCCACGAAGGCCGCCCCCAGCGGGTGCTGAATGCCGAATGGCAGCCTTCACCGGCGTTGAGTCAATCACCACACCTGACCAACGTCGATCCAGAGCAGGCCCTGCTGGCCCTCCTCGCCCATCCTTCAATCGCCTCCAAGGAGCGTATCATCCGCACCTACGATCACGAAGTCGGTGGTGGTACGGTTATCAAACCGCTGGTTGGTGCCAGCCTGGCCGGGCCTTCCGATGCGACCGTTCTGCAGCCTCTCCCTGGTGAGACTGTCGGGCTGGCGTTAGGCTTTGGCATCTGCCCGCGCTACGGACGACACGATCCCTACTGGATGGCCCTGGCCGCAATTGATGAGGCACTGCGTAATGTTGTCGCAGTGGGGGGCGATCCTGAGCGGACGGCTATTCTCGATAACTTCTGCTGGGGCGATCCAAAGCAACCTGATCGCATGGCCGGCCTGGTACGGGCAGCCGCTGCCTGTTACGACGGTGCCGTTGCCTTCGGCACCCCCTTTATCAGCGGGAAAGACTCGCTCAACAACGAATATCGCGACGCCGAAGGCCGCCGGGTTGCCATCCCGCCGACCCTCCTGATCTCGGCGCTGGCCGAGGTGCCGGACATCCGACAGTGTGTCACGATGGACGTGAAGCAGCCCGGCGATGTCATCTACCTCCTCGGTGCCACCCGATCTGAATTTGCCGGCAGTCATCTGGCGGCAGTCGGTATGATCGACGACGTTGGCGCCTTGCCCAGGGTTGATCTGGTGGCGGCACGCACGACGTTCCGTACTTTGCATCAGGCCATCCGCGCCGGCCTGGTGCGCGCCTGCCACGATCTCAGCGAAGGTGGGCTGGCAGTAGCCGCTGCCGAGATGGCGATTGCCGGTGAACTGGGTCTGCATCTCGTGCTCGATAAACTGGATGTCGATCCAATCACTGCCCTGTTTAGTGAAACCCCAAGCCGATTCTTAATTGCAGTTGATCCAGCCCATACAGCAGCGTTCGAGGCCATGTTCGCCGGCCTGCCGCTCGTGCGCTTAGGTGTAGTGACTGGTACACCGGCGTTACGGGTCGAGTGGCAGGAACGATCGCTGATCAACGTACCGGTAACAACCCTGCGTGATGTCTGGCAGCATAGCCTCGATGTGATCAATGTAAAGGATAGCGACCTATGAGCGGGCAGTCTCCGCTAAGTTGTGCTGAATTTGTGATCGAAGTCGAACAACGGTTGCAGGCCGAACCTGCCATCGACTTTCTCGGTCGTGAAGGGGAAGTGATCCAGGTGCGCGCCGGTCAGCGTCGGTTGCGGATCGACATAAAACCCTTTTACAATGCCTATACGCAGGCTCCAGAGCACTTTGATCTGGTGTATGCGACGCTGCTCCGTGTCCTGTATGAACAGGTACCTGCTCGTGAAGCAAAAACATTTAGCGAAGTAGCGCAGCGCGTTCTCCCCATGCTCAAGCCGATTGTGCTACTCAACGCCGTCTTCGAGAAAAAATTGCCGATGCTGGCGTATCGTCCATTTCTTGCCGATCTCATTATCACCTACGTCATCGACGAACCGCAGACGGTGGCGTACATCAACGAACGGCATCTCGAACGGTGGGGAATTGGCGAGCACGTGCTTCACGAGCAAGCGCTGACCAACCTGGCTGCCCGCACTCAGGAGCGGGCCAGGTTTCTGGTGACCGGAGAAGGGGCACAGCGCCTGATTATCGCCAATTCGCAAGATGGGTATGACGCTACTCGCATCTTACTGCCCAACCTCCTGGCAAGCTGGCAACCCCACTTTCCGGGAACGATGGTGATCGGCATTCCCAATCGCGATTTTCTCATCGCCTTCAGCGATGCCGACGAAAGCATTCTGACCAGCGTCGCGCACCAGATTCAGCTCGATGCTGCTCAGCGTGACAATGGCTTAACCGACCAACTCTTCACGATTGAGGATGGTCAGGTACGTGAATATCATTGGGTGTAGTAGCGTGCGCCGTTGTGTGATGGCGTGCAAGGAGTGGGAGTTCTGTTCGCGCTTATCATAACCCTTGTGTTCTACGCTGCGGCGGGATGGCTTTGGTGGCAGCAGCGCAACCCATTGTACATTCTGGCGCTGCTGGCGGGTCAACTGAGTACCTGGCTCGATCCGTTGTGGCGCTTGCTCTACACACTCCAGACAGTGCCCGGCCTCGGATCGCTCATCGCAGCCCTCGCGACACCCTTTGATCCGATCCGCTCGCTACCGGCGGCATGGCCCGATCCATTACCGGCCCTGATCATCGTTGGCCTTTACCTGTACCGCTGGTGGACACCAGGTCTGGGCAGTGGTCTCTTCACGTTTGTTGTGTTTGTAAGTTTTCAGTTGCTCATCAGCATCCTCAATCTGCGACCGGCCACGCCGCCACTGCTCTTACAAACACTCCCGTTTGGTGTGCGCGTGGAGCTACTCGCCGCGCTGATGAGTGCAACCATTAGCTACGGTCTCTGTTACGTCTTTCTCACCGTCCAGAACTACTCGTGGCCAAGTATGGCAGTCGCCATTTTGCCGATGCCGACCCTGTTCAGCGTCCTGATCTACGGCGTCATCGGTGCGCCGCTCCTTATCGGGCGCTTGCTGCCAGATGGTGAGTGGCCTGGGCGGATCGGGCTGATCTTAACCCTCGCCCTGCTTGGCTGGTGTGTCTACATCATCAGTAGTGCGCTTAATCGCTTGGATCGCTGGCGATGAGCAAAACTGTACTCACTCCAGAATTGCTCTTGTCTGCCTACGCGCAGGGCATCTTCCCAATGGCAGACGCACGTGGCGAGATTGGCTGGTACGAACCGATTCGACGGGCGATTATTCCGCTCGACGAACGGTTTCACGTTCCGCGACGGCTGGCGCGCACCGTGCGCTCGGGGTTCTATACCGTGACGTTTGATGCGGCCTTTGCAGATGTGATTGAAGCGTGTGCAGCCCCGGCGCCGGGCCGTGAAACAACCTGGATTTCGCCCGAGATCATTCGTGCGTACACCGAATTACACCGTCTGGGATACGCGCATAGTGTAGAGTGCTGGCGCGATGGTCAACTGGCCGGGGGGCTATACGGGGTAGCGCTTGGCGGTCTCTTTGCCGGTGAGAGCATGTTTCATCGCATGCGCGATGCCAGCAAAGTCGCCCTGGTGCACCTCGTTGAACGCTTGCGCCGTGGCGGCTTTGTGCTTCTTGACTCACAATTCCTCACCGGGACGCACATGCTGCAATTTGGCGCCATCGAGATACCGCGCGCCGAATATCACCGGCTCCTGCGCCAGGCATTGACCGTCCCGGCGACATGGTAAACGCCGTTGAAGCATCGACACAAGAAATATGCGACGTACCAGAACGGTACGTCGCATGCTGTTTGTGTCTGGTGTAAACCCTACTTGCTCTTTCGTTTGCGTTCGCGACGGGCTTCACGGCGACCGGTCGTCGCAACCGGGCGAGGTGTAGCCGGTGCAGCGGCGGCTGGATTCTGGCGTGGGGCCGGGGTGCGGGTACGCGCATTGCGTACGAGTTCGGGCAAGACATTGCGCATGTAGTATACGACGTAACCGCCCAAAATCAGCTCGATCACGAGCTGAATGTAAAACCAAAAGCGCTGATTAAATGTAGGTACGTTGAGCATACGGGCCACGCCCAATGCTACGCCAAACCCACCTACAATCAGCAGAGCGATCCCCAGTTGGCGAAAAAATGTTGCTCGTGCAACGTTTCGCTCCGTGTGTAGCCAGATGAAGTAGGCGCCGCTCGCGACCAAAATAATCTGCACAATAAAGAAAGTCCACGCATATGAGCCAAATTGAGGGCTAACAGTAATGAAGTAGTCAAAGAAACCCATAAGAACAAGCCTCTCCTCACGGTCGCAGAGCGTCTCTCAAGATTGATTGTAGCGGCGATTATAGCAGCGCCGTGAATGATCGTCAACAATGTCCACGCTACGATGCACGTGTCGCGTCGTTTGGCGTGCAGTCCCGCTGGAGGCGGGAGCTACCGGCACAGAATGATTCCCGCTGTCGCGTGGTGGGGCTGGCTTGCGCTACCCCGCCGGACGAAGCTACTGCGGGCCGGGGCAGGTGGGGGCGCGCTGGAGGCGTGTGTTTCCAGGGTGACGCTACTGTGGGCTGGGGATGCGTTCGCTCCCAGGGCGAAGACCTGCGGGCCGGGGCAGGCGGGGAGCGGGTTGGTTCCGGCAGGGCGTGCCGGCGGCGGGGGAGCACCGTTCGGCGGGTGGGATAGGGGCGGGGAACATCGTGCCCGGCGTGGCGCAGGCGTTCAGCCTGGCCTGGACGTTGGCCCTTGTCGAGCAGGACGTGCGATGTGGCGTGCCAGACTGGTATGAGCCATCATCAAACGGAGCAATGACCAGCCCGGAAGTATCCGACGCAGCAGTCCCCTACCCCTACGTGCCTGTGGTGATCGCAACCCTGCTGACGCTCAGCGCAACGTACCACGGCACGCAACCGGGATGCACCAGCGGTTAATACCAGCGCTCACTCCTGCTCTCCGTCCAGGCGTTGGACGAAATTAATTTCGTCCAACGCTGCGAGGCACCAGTCGCTGACGACGGCGCTTGCCCTCCCTCCGTCCATGACCTATGCATTACCCACCTGTCACGCTGCGTTATGCCAGGCTGCACGCATTCCCCGTGGCACTGGCTTCCAGCCCGCGTGCCGGCATCATCGCCACCGCCGGCAGGGGCTGGCCATGCCCCACGGTCGGATACACTGTCTCCCGCCGCTACCACTGCGACCATCCGCTGCCCATGCGTGACGTGAGACCCACGCGACAGCGATGCAACACGATAGTGCCCAGGATCGCGCACAAAGAGATAGGTGCTGCTCATGAGCGAAGAAGGTGACAACCTGGGTATGGATGATGCATAGCACTGCGTGGGAGCGGGGAGCGTAGCGGCTGTGATCACCTCTGAACAACCATCCATGGCACGCCATGGCACACGATGCAAGACATTCCCATCCACCGCATCCCGTGGATGGTCAGGTGAACGGTACAGGTACCGTCCGCAGGGGCGGGTTGAGAACCCGCCCCTACGGAACCCGCCTCTACACACCACCGGCACCAGCACGCTGTGGGGCAGGCGATCAACCTGCGTTCAGCCCTCCCCATCATCAGAGTCACGTACCGGCACGGGAGTCCGCTGCAATCCGCGCCGGATCGTGAGCATGGCTGGCGCGGCAGCATGGCTGCCGCACTCCACACCGCGCGACACACGTATGACGAACGGGTAAAGCAATTCATCCAGCACGTGCTGACACGGCTGGAGCGGCGCACTGTCACCTGGCCAGTCGCCCACAACAGCACCTATGGCGATCATCCCCGCTGATACGCACGTGGTTGACACCAGTTGTGCGTAATGCATAGGTCCATGACACAGGGTAGGGGCGGGTTCTGAACCCGCCCCTCCTCCAGGGGGCGTCGCGGGGCAACACATGCGTAGGGGCGACGCATGCGTCGCCCCTACCACGGTACTACACTGCACGATACACCGCTGGACATCTGTAGGGGCACGGCATGCCGTGCCCCTACGACGCCAACGACAATCCACGAGCGACTCACCAGGAGCACACCCGGTGACGCTTTTGCAAAAGGATTACATCCGAACAATGCACATTATCGAGCAAGATTCGGTATGAGACAGTAGGTATTCCTATAGCTCATACATTCCGTCTGTTTTTGCAGGGCTTGGGGAGGAAGCATCCACCCTCACCCGCTTCCGCTGGCGGCGGGACGCAGCGCTGCCGGCTGTCTCTCACTGTCGCGAGTTGGGGTTGGGTTGCGCTACTCTACCGGACGAAGGCACTGCGGGCCGGGGCAGGTGGGGGTGTGCCGGAGGCGTGTGTTTCCAGGGCACACCAGTTCTGATGATGCACCGTATGGATCAAGGTTTGATACGAGCCGTGGGAAATTCACAAACCTTTTCGCTAGACATATACAGCAAAAATATGTATAATGTGCAAAAGATTACAAATAATGAAAAAAGGGAGCATGTTATGCCTTACCGCATTCGTCGCCGTGCCCACGATCTGATCTGGGTGGTGATGGAGGAACATCTGCACCTGGCCGAAGCGGAACGGTATTATCACGAAATGTGGCGCTTGCTCGATCAGTGTCCAAAGCCGACGGATTTGCTGGTCGATGGTCGTCGTATCTCTGGCGCTGATCGCGGCGCACGGCAGCGTACTGAGGCTATCGTTCACCATAAGCATCTTGGTCGGATTGCCTTTATCGTGTCTGAGCATCATCTGCTGATATTTGCTCCACTGGTACGTTTTGTCAGTGGCATCGGGTTGTTTGCCACTGAACAAGAGGCGCTGCGTTTTCTGGGTACGGTGATGGAATACGGTGACTGATCACGTCTGTCTCTGGTGTCGCAACCGCTGCAACAACGAATGCGCTGCCTGGTCGCGGGTCGCCCGGCAGGCGAGATGCCTCTTGCAGGCGTCCCGCAAAACAGTAGCTTTCTCTCTCCACACGCCTCGTCCGGCATGCTGCCCGGTCACGATCCTGGTGTACCAATCCTCATGGTTGCTCTGTTGATAGCATCCTCACCGTTGGGCATGCCCATCTGCGTCAGGTCGGTGACGACCATCTCCCGCCGCTGGTTTAATGATCGCCACAAGAGTCTTTGCTTATATGCACAGGCTTTGTTAATTTTATGTCCAGATTGTATTTTACGTCACACCACCGCATAATATACACAGGACATTTGTTTAAAGGCAAGGAGCAATGGAGCTATGAGCCAGCCACTTGAGTTTGTGATGGTGCTCGGCTTACAGCGCTACAGCCAGGATTTCTTCCGTCGTGCTGAAGCCGAAGTACGTAAAGAAGTTCCCGATTTTCGCCTGCATATCTTTGAAGATCGTGATGTCACTGCTCGTCCTGCTGAGGTGGAAGCGGCAATTGCCCGCTGTCAGTGTCTGATCCTCTCGCTAATCACCCTCAACGAAACGGCAGAGGTGCTGGTGCCGATGGTCGAACGTCACGATCCGCCGGTCGTCTTTTCGTTTGAGGGCTTGCCCGAAGTGATGCGTTTGAATAAGGTTGGTTCTTACAACCTTAAAGCCGGTAAAGGCATGCCAAAGCCCGTGCAGAATATTGCCCGACTGCTGGTTGGTGGGCGCGAGGAAGATGCATTCTACGGCTACGTCAAATTGCAAAAAATCACGTCTAAACTGATCAATTTCTTGCCCGGTAAACGTCTGAACGATTTTCGTAACTGGACGAATGTCAATAATTACTGGAACCATCGCAGTGTGGCGAATGCTGCCAATATGTTTAAGCTGATCCTGCGCGAGTATGGCGGGATGAGCCATTTGCGGGTTGACCCCGTGGTTGAGATGCCGAATATGGGCTTTGCCCACCCTGATGCGCCGCGTCTCTTTGCCAGTCCCGCCGAGTACGAACGCTGGGAGAAGGAGCGCAATCGCGCACGCAAAGATGTGCCGCCGCCGCTCGGCACGGTGGCAGTGTTGTCATTTCGCGCTCATATCCTGTCTGGCGCCGACTATCATCACAAAATTGTGCGCGCTCTGGAAGCTGCCGGATTGCGCGTGTTGCCGATTTTTGTAATGGGTATCGAGAGCCATATCGTGGTGCGCGAGTGGCTAAGCCATATGAAGGTTGATCTGGTGATTAATACGATGGGCTTTCCCCTCGTTGGTGGACCTGCCGGTTCGACCAAGGCCGGGTTAACGGTTGATGTGGCTCGCGAGCTGTTGAGTAAACTCGATACCCCCTATATCGTGGCTCAACCACTGTTCGTGCAGGATGAAGATGACTGGCGTGAGCGTGGCGTAGGGCCGTTGCAGAGTACGTTTCTCTTCAGTTTGCCGGAGATGGATGGGGCAGTCGCCCCGGTTGTGCTCGGCGGGATGCGGGGTAGTACGATCACGACTGTTCCGGATCGGCTTGAGCGGCTGGCCCGCATGGCCCGTGGGTTTGTCCGGCTGCGCAAGAAAGCGAATCGGGACAAGAAGGTGGCAATCATCGTCTACAACTATCCGCCAGGTCAGGGGAAGGTGGCCACGGCTGCCCTGCTTGATGTGCCGGCCAGTCTGATTGCGATCCTCGACCGGCTGGCGGCTGAAGGGTACGATGTGGGCCGTTACCCCCGCGATCCGGCTGTCTTTGCCCGCTGCCTTGAGGGTCTGGTGAGCGATCAGCCGCTGCCACCCGGCCATCCGCCGGTAGTGATTGGTACCAGCGCCGACCGCCAGGATTTTTATCGCTGGCTCCGGCCAATCGATCAAGAGCGGATCAACGCACGGTGGGGCGAATTTCCCGGTGATATTGCACCGCTCGGTCGCGACAAGGTGCGGCTGGCCGGTACCCAGATTGGGAATATCTTTATCGGTGTGCAACCGGTGATCGGTATGCCCGGTGACCCGATGCGTCTGCTCTTCGACAAAGAAAACACACCGCACCATCAATACGCGCTCTTCTACCGCTATCTCAGCGAGCAGTTTGGAGCCGATGCAATTATCCATCTCGGTATGCACGGTACCGCCGAGTGGATGCCCGGCGTGCAACTCGGTGTGACCGACCGCTGCTGGCCTGATGTGTTGTTGGGTGAGGTGCCCAATTTCTACGTCTATCCCATCAATAACCCCGCCGAAGCCAATATTGCCAAGCGTCGCGGCTACAGCACGATCATCGGTCACGCCATCCCGCCGTATGGTCGTGCCGGGTTGTACCGCGAATTGCAGGCCCTGCAAGACCTGCTGACTGAATATCGCGAGCGTCCGGCAGCTCTGGCCGATGATGATCAAAGCCCTGAAGCGGTAGCGATTATGCAAAAGATCGCTCTGCTCAATCTGGATCAGGATTTGGTGCGCCAGCCCGATGAACCGTTCAGCCGTTTTGCGTCGCGTGCGTATGCGTATCTGCGCGATCTGGCAACCACCATGATCACGGATCGGCTGCATGTGCTGGGTAGCGCACCACCACCGGAAGAACAGCTTACGCTAATCGTCGAAACGCTGAAGGTGCCACGGGGCGAACTGCCCGGCCTGGCCGATCTGCTGTTGTCGGCACGGCAGCCCGGTTTGCGCTACAACGAATTACTGGCACAGGCGCGTCAGGGTGATGCCACCGCATTAGCCTTGCGCGAAGAGATTGAAACCCGCTGTACTGAGCTGGTGCAGCAGACTGTCTTCGGCCAGATGACCCCTGAACGGGCTGCGCAGACCTTTGGTCTGCCAGTAGCGGAGGTTACAGGTCTGGTACAGCACGGGCGGGCCTTGCTGGCTGCATTGCGCGACAACACACAGGAGCTGGATTTTCTGATGCATGGTCTGGCCGGACGCTACATTCCGGCAGCCCCCGGCGGTGACATCATTCGCGATGGTGTGACCGTGTTGCCGACCGGACGCAACATTCACAGCCTTGATCCGTTCCGCGTGCCGACAGATAGTGCCTATGAGCGCGGTGTTCGCATTGCCGAGGCGCTCATTGCTGCTCATCGCGCCGAGACCGGTCAGTACCCGGAGACGATTGCCCAGGTGCTGTGGGGGCTGGATGCGATCAAGACCAAAGGCGAGTCGATTGGGATTGTCCTCGGCCTGATCGGAGCGCGACCGGTCAAGGATGGTCAGGGTAAGGTGGGTCGTTATGCCCTGATCCCACTAGCTGAACTGGGGCGACCACGGATCGACGTGCTCATGACCGCTTCCGGCATCTTCCGCGATATTTTTGCCGGTACCATGGATATGCTTGATCGCCTGGTGCGTGAGGCTGCGTCGGCTGATGAACCACCGACCATGAACTACATCCGCAAACACGTGCAAGAGATGATGGCTACCGGGAAGACCTTCGATCAGGCGACCGCCCGCATCTTTACCCAGGCCGCCGGTACCTACGGGACTGATGTTGACGAGGCGATTGAAGGCAGCGCCTGGGAAAAACGGGAAGAACTTGAGGAGCTGTTTATCAAGCGGAATGCGTATGCCTTCGGTGGACGGCAAAACGGTGAGGCACGTCCCGAAGTCCTGCGCACCTTGCTCGGCACGGTGAGTCGAGTGGCCCAGGAGATCGACAGCGTCGAATATGGTCTCACCGACATGCAGCACTACTACGGTTATTCAGGAGCCTTAAAAGCGGCTGCCGAACGGGCCACCGGTCAGCGCGTACCGCTCAATTTTGTTGAGAGCTTTACGGCTGAGACCAAACTGCAAACCCTGGAGCAGACGCTGCGGGTCGAATACCGCACGAAATTCCTCAACCCGAAGTGGTACGAGGGCATGTTGCGCCACGGCCACAATGGTGCCGCCGAGATTGCCAGCCGCTTCACCTACATGCTGGGGTGGAGCGCCACCACCGATGCGGTCGATCAGTGGGTCTACGACGAAGCAGCCCAAACCTTCGTGCTCGACGATGCCATGCGAACCCGAATTGAAGCTCTCAACCCGGCGGCAGCGCGCAATATGGTAGGGCGTTTGCTGGAAGCGAACGCAAGAGGGATGTGGCAGACCGATGAGGCAACCCTCGAACGGCTACGCGAACTACACGCCGACCTGGAAGACCGTTTAGAGGGTGTGGTTGGGTAACCGATCCCTCACCTCACCCCCGCCCCCCGCTCTTCTCGCCCGGGGAGAGGAGCGGGGGAGTTACATTGTTTGCTCTTGAGATCACTCTTGCTGTCGGAACGTATGGGCCAGGGCACCATTGCGCAGCCTTCTGATCATTCCCTTTCTTACCTTCCTTTGCGCCATCTATACCCCTTGACAGAACCACAAAACGGTTATACACTTCAAATAGTTTGAAAAACAAAACTATTTGGAGATTCAAATCATGTATCACGAACTTGATCCGCCCTACACCGCCGAACAGGTTGCCAAACTCTTCAACCTTGTACACAGTGAACTCATGGGTCAGAGTATGGAGACGCTCCTGCAATTTCTTCAGCGCTCCAATCTCTCGATGCCGCGTCTGGTCTCGCTGATGTACATTCAGCGGCAGCGCGCAACCACTATTTCATCCTTGAGCGAACATCTCAATCTGACTCTCGGTACGACCAGTCAGATGATCGAGCAGCTCGTGCAGGATGGCCTGGTTGAGCGCTCTGAAGCGCCGCATGATCGCCGCCAGAAACTGGTTTCCCTTACCGCAACCGGTGAAGCGATTGTCGCCGAAGCGCGCCAGATTCGATTGCATGAGGCCAGCCGTCATCTCAGCCGGTTGCCACCTGCATTGCTCGCGCAGTTGGGACAGGCGCTGCACGCCGCCTGTCGCGAGTGGAATCTTGTGACTACCACGTAGGCTTGCCGACTTACCACGCTTTGGTACGTGTTACCCCCAACGTGCCTGCGCGTGTGGGGGCGGCTCTGCCTGTGCCCGATTTTGACTTGTTATGACGACGCAGGAGCATGAACAAACCTATGACAACCACAACCTCTTCCCCGACTGCTACAACTGTCCGCATTGACTACGCTGTAATGCTCGATCAACGGAGCAAGGTGCTGATCTTGATCGGAGTCTTGCTGGGTCTGTTTCTCTCGGCACTGGATCAGACGATTGTTTCCACCGCACTCCCGCGCATCGTTGCCGATTTGCAGGGGATCGAATTGATCGGCTGGGTCTCAACCAGTTATCTGCTGGCCTCAACGGCGATGGTGCCGATCTATGGCAAACTGTCCGATATTTACGGGCGCAAGTACGTTTTGTTGTTCGGGATCGTGGTCTTTCTGCTCGGTTCGCTACTATGCGGGCTGGCCGCCGATATGACGCAGTTGGTCGTCTTTCGTGGCTTGCAGGGCTTCGGGGCTGCGGCCCTCACCTCAACCGCATTTGCGATTCCGGCTGACCTCTTCGCGCCGGCAGAACGGGCACGTTACATGGGGTTGTTCGGCGCAGTGTTCGGGTTGTCGAGTGTGGTTGGCCCATTCATTGGTGGTCTCTTGACCGACAATCTGAGCTGGCATTGGGTCTTTTTCGTCAACCTCCCGCTGGGTGTGATCGCCCTTGGGTTTATCGTTGCCAAATTGCCACGCCTGCACAGTGGGCTTATGCCGGCCATTGATTACGCCGGTGCCGCGACTCTGTTGTTGACCGTGATCCCATTCTTGCTGGCACTGACGCTCGACAAGAATGATTATCCGTGGACATCGCCCCTTATTCTGAGCATGTTTGCCGTCAGTGCCGTCGGCCTCGTTCTCTTCCTCCTGATCGAACGGCGTGCCGAGTCGCCGATTCTGCCGTTGCATCTGTTCCGCATTCCCACCTTTACGCTGACGGCGTTGATTGGGGTGACGGTAGGAGCGACTCTGTTTGCGGCGATCTTCTTTCTCTCGCTCTATCTGGTGAATGTGCTGGGGGTAAGTGCGACGGCTGCCGGGACGACGCTTATTCCCCTGACGCTGAGTCTGGTGGTGGGGGCGATGGTGTCATCGCAAATCGTGCAGCGCACCGGCAACTATAAGTGGGTGATCATTGTCGGGATGGCGATCATTGTCGGGTCACTCTGGTGGCTGACGACGCTCACACCGGACACGTCGATCTGGATGGTGCGCCTGCGAATGATTGCGCTCGGTTTGGGGTTGGGGCCATCAATGCCCATCCTTAATCTGGCAATGCAGAATGCAGTGCCGCGCACCGATCTGGGTGCAGCCACTGCCAGTCGACAGTTCTTTCAACAAATCGGCCAGGTGGTGGGGTCGGCGGTCTTTGGCGCACTGCTTACCGGTGTCCTCACGACGAGCCTGAGCACGAGTCTGGCCCCAATTCAGGCTCAGTTACCGCCCGATCTGGCAGCCCGCTTCGATAGCAGCGCACTTCGGAACGGCATGAGTGCAGGTGAGGGTGCGAGTGGCGAGGTGGTCGATCCGGCAGTTCGTATTGAGCAAGCCATTGCCGAACAGTTTGCCGTGCGACGCGATCTTATCACTCGTGCGCTGCGTGATGCCGATCCGGCAGCGATTGCCACGTTGCGCAGCGATCCCCAATTGCCGGCGCAGCAGAAGGCGATGCTGGAGATGGTAGAGACACTACCGGCGGCTGCGCGCGAACAGGCGCTCACGCAGGTGCTTGCCCGGCTGGACGAAGCGGAACAAACGGCACGTGCCGAAGGTCGTGCGCTGGGTCAACAGATCAGTACTGCTTTGAAGAACGCCTTTACCGACAGCGTCACCACTATCTACCGGTACGCAGTCTGGCTCGCCGTTATTGGACTGATCCTGGCGCTGTTCATTCCCCAACTGCCGCTTCAGCGCAGCTATGGCCAGGATTTGCCGCCACTGATGGAGTGAGTTTCAGGACGTTACCTCGTCCATTTGGGGGAGTGGGGATGGATGTGCTCCAGGGTATTCACCCGCCTCCAGCGGGCTATGCATACTGGTGTCAACCACGGGTGTACCAGCGGCTATGATCGCCATGGGTGCTGTTTTGGGCGACTAGCCCGGTGACAGTGCGCCGCCCCAGCTGTGCCAGCACGTGCTGGATGAATTGCCTTACCCGCTCGCCATACGCGTGTCGCGCGGTTTGGAGTGCGGCAGCCATGCTGCCGCGCCAGCCGCGCTCACGATCCGGCGCGTGTCACTCCGTTCCCCATCCTGGTCACGGGAATGCTGGATGTGCTTGTTTCGATCATAGAGTCGGTCAGGAATGAATGCGATACCTGTGCGTAGACGTTTGGTTGCACCAGGTTCGTGCCTGCACACCATCGGCCACGGCCAGCCCCTGCCGGCGGTAGAGATGATGCCTCTACGCGGGCTGGAAGCCCACGCCACGGGGAGCACTTGCATCCCGACATAACGCAGCGTGACATGTGGGTAATGTATAGTCCAGCAGGGTCGGTGGGGTGGGGGTGGGTTGCCCTTATTAACCTCACCTAGCCCCCGCTTCTCTTCCACCAGGAAAGGAGCGGGAAATCCCAGGTTCAGGGAAAGGGAGAGGGGAATAATCATATTCCCCGAATTCAACACTCTCTACCAATGACGGGCGGGTGGCTACGATCAGCCGTAGCTATAGCGAACGGTATTTCCGTGTCGATGCACAATCTGGCAACTCCAGGTATATAATACGCCCAAGGAACCGCTGCCCTGTTTTAACGAGGTGTCACTGTGACGACTCAACGTCCGCGTCGTGGTCGTGGCCGCAAGCGCAGTTCAGCGCTGACCGTCCAGCGTCGGTTGTGGCTGATCAGCCGTCTTGGGCGGGGAGCGGCCCTTCCTGAAGAGTTGATTGCCGATGCGCGTCGCGTCTTTGGTGAGTCGGTCTACCCATCGAATGCCTTAACTGCGCTTCGTCACGATTTCCACGCTATTCGTAATGAGTTTCGTTGTACGCTCAAGCGCCAGCTTGATGGCCGGTATGCCCTGACCGATTTTGGCCGTCTGACGTTACTGCATCTGCCGGATGAGGAGATGGAAGCCCTGGCTTTTCTCGTCTCGTTCTTTAGCGAGGGAAGCTGGCCGAACCGGTTGCAGATACGTTCACTCTTAGAGCATATTATTGCCCTGCTACCTGATAAACAACGGCAAACGATCCAGCAACCGATCACGTTTCGGGTTGAATTGCCCCAGAGTAGTACAACCGTTGATCAGAAATTGCTGATGCGCCTGCAACGGAATCTGCGTCGCCACGCTGTGCAGTTTCAGTACCGCTCGAACTACAGCGATGAGCCTGAGTCGCACCGGGTTGCCCCGATACGGCTGTTTGTTCGCGATGGGCATACGTATCTTGAAGCCTATTGCTACAATTCGTCCCAGCAGGTAACGATTGGGCAATACATAACCTATCGCGTTGATCGGATCATTCCCGGCACACTCCAGGTTGAACGACGGGCCTTACCACCAGAGCTGCCACCACGCCGGATGTGGTCAATTCGCTACCGCCTTTCACCGCAGGTTGCACGTAATCGGGATATTTCGCTGTGGTTTTCGCAAAGCACGGTGACATATCTTGAAGATGGCAGCGCAGAGGTGTCGGCTCAGACCGGCGATCTCTGGCAGGCTGAACAGATCCTCCTGCGCTATCGCGATCATTGTCAGGTGCTCGAACCGCCAGAGTTGATCGAGCAGATGCGGCAAACTATCGAGCGCATGCGGCTGTTATACGCGCAGGATCAGCCGGTGCACAAGGGATGAGACAGACATCACGTGCCGTTCACTAACGCCAGAAAAAGGCCAGGTAGAAGAGCGCAATGATAATCATACTTGCCACCACGAGCACGGTCAGATACCGTCTGGGCAACGGTTTTGGCAATGAGATGGACGACAGGTCGGCCAGCTCGGCTTGAAGTGCAGCCAGATCTACTCGCCGTTGGGAGAGTATCGGTTGACACATCTGTGTGATCAGGTGCCGTGCAGTTGATGGCAGATTTTTCACGTCGAGCAGATCGTGGAGAATCTGGCCGAGGGCAAAGAGATCGCTGCGCTCGTCAATGGGATAGCCGGCCAGTTGTTCAGGTGGCGTGTAGCCGGGTCGGCCAATACCGGCAAGATCGGCGACAGTCTGGTAACGATACCGGCTCTGGCCGAAATCGATTAACGACACCTCACCCTGTGAGTGAACGATAATATTCTGCGGATGCAGATCGCCGTGAATGATCCCGTTTGCGTGCAGAATGCGCACGTTCTGACAGAGATTCTGGGCGATGCGCACGGCATCATGCGGACGACCGGCGGCAAGAATTTGGGCCAGCGTTTCACCAGCAATGTAGCTCATCACGAAATAGTATTTTGGTGGTATGTCTTTGATTTTGCCCATCGTGATGAACTGCGGAAAACGCGGGTTTTTTCCATTGTCTGAGGACAACGCCGAGATTGCCAGTGTCATCATGATCTCGTGGTAGAACATGCGGGCCGCGGCACGCGGTGACAGGCTACGGGCAGTAGGTGCCAACCACTTAATGACGACAGGTTTGCCACTTTCGTGGTCGAATGCCAGATCGACGATACTATGTGCGGTACGGGCTAGTTGGCGCGTGATCTCGAAGCGATGACCGATCCATCGTTCCACAGCCCGATAGTTCATCACGATTCCTCCAGGGTTCTGAGTAACTGACGGTACGAGGTCAAACCGGGGAAGGTGAAGATTTTATCGCCGACCGTGATGGTCAGGGTGCCGCAATCAAGCAGCCACTCAAACGGACTCTGATGCGAACTCCATTGGCTGATATAGATCCGCTCGATGGCCTGGCGCCGGTTGAATGGAAATCCCTCGCTAATGATCAGCCGATCATGGGTGATTGAGAGCGTGAACTGAGCCTCTCGTAACGCAAGCAAGACTGCGATAACGAAGACAAAGATGCTACCTGAAGCAAAGATGATGGTCAGAAACGGCCCCAGCTTCGCTGTCTTGAATACCAATGCGAGCATGCCACCAGAGAGTGCGGCGTATGCGAGGCACCTGGAGGATTGTCGTAGTGGATGCCGACGGAACGTGGTCGGGGGATACGGATGGAGAATTCTCGCCATAGGTCTCCTCCTTTACCAGTTGGTAGTAGCCGGTTAACTATGCCAGGCTGGTGCTGCCGTGCAGGTATCCGTCAGGCATCTATGATGTTAAAAACTGGTTGCAGTTCACCTCCTTTTTTTATTACCTTCTATACTCAATTGATGATCATTTGGTTACTAGTATTCTACGTATACCTGAGAGTTATGTCATCAATCGGAAGACTCATGATCGGTTGATATTTGATCATCAAACGGATCATTCATTCATCATGAAGAGATGCTATTACGCGAGAAATTTTGCACAAACAGAGGTAAAATCTTCAGAGTTGTCTGCCCATGCCTCGGTCAGACGATAGGTTGTGGCAGGATTGACATCAAACCTGAAGAAATTCAATGTATGGCACGCGATTCAAGGGGCGGGTTGGGAACCCGCCCCTACGGGTGCGACACAACGGGCGGGTTGTGACCCCGGGGCGGGTTGGGAACCCGCCCCTACGGGTGCGACACAACGGGCGAGTTGGGAACCCGGGGCGGGTTGTGACCCCGCCCCTACAGGCGTGACAAAACAGGCGTCCTTCAAGATAATGCCAATGTTCCTACCAGTTCGGGGCAAAGAAAAAGCGGCGCATCCGCTGCGCCGCGAGGAATCTGACGATGTGGCAACCCGTGATGGTTATGACTCATTGCTATCGAAACTACTATCCTTCTGCAAGAGACCGAGGTCATACCCTCTGGCAACGGCGTGTGCTCGACTGCGAACGCGCAGTTTCTCGAAGATTGCCTGCACGTCACGCTTGATGACGCCAATGCCCCAGGCCAGCCGGGTGCTAATCTCCTGATCGGTTAATCCTTTTGCCATCAATTCCAGAATCTGCTGTTCACGCACAGACAATTGCTCGAACGCATCACGCCGAATCTGAGGCGAACGTACCGTCTCAATCGCATGGTGTAAGAGTTGTTCAAGCTGATCGAAATCGTTAAGCTGCTCCTTCATCACTGCCACATCCGCTCCATGCCGACGGGCCTGCTCAACCAATTCGGCGTGAGCAGTCATCGCCAGTACTGCAACCTCCGGCGCTTGCTGCTTGATGCGCCGGATCGCTTCCAGGCCACGTTCGTAATGCTGGCGCATACTTAAGCCACCGGTACGTTCCTCTTTCCAGTGCAGATCGATCATGATCACATCCGGGCGTAATGAGATGGCTTTCGTTACTGCCTCGGTAGAGGTAAACGCCTCCCCGATCAAGTCAATCGTCGGCAATTCGGCGAGCATCTCCTTCAGACCTTTGACGAAAGGCAAGATGTCGTCGGCAATCAAGACGCGGATGGTTGCTCCCATAACAACTCCTACTTCAGCACACCTTCCACAACAATCATAACCCCTCCATCTGGACGATTACCAATGTTGACAGTAGCGCCAATGCGCTTTGCCCGTTCTTTTATGCTGTAAATGCCATAGGCCTGCTCGGCGTTGTGAATATCGCGATCAGCAGGCAAGCCGCGACCATTGTCGGCGATACACAGAGTGAAGGTCGCTTCATGCACGTGCAGATCGATCCAGACCTTGCCATCTGTTCGCTCTTGCAAACCGGCATGCTTGGCGATATTGGCCAGCGCTTCCCGACAAATACGGAACAGGATTGTTGCGATTTCAGGGGGTAGATTGACGGGATCGGGCAGATTAAGCCTGATCTCTACGTGATGACCGATCCGTTCCTGTACGAAGTCAATATGTTCGGTGAGAATTTCGCGAAACGGACGTTCAAGATTTACTGTACCGCGCAGATCATCCTGGATATGATGCAATTCCTGGTAGAGGTAGCGAGCGGCACGGTTGATCTGTTGCAATGCGGGACTGACCTGATCAGAGTCGCACCCTTGTTCCAGTTGTTTTATGAGCCTGTTATTGCGGAAAATAACAGCCCCCTGCAAAAAATTGACCATATCGTGAACATCTATCCCTAACTGATCGCGGACACTCTGGCGCAGATTGACACTCTCCAGGCTATGCACGATCTGGCGTCGGAAGAGATCGAACAGGTCTTTCGTGGTATCGGGGAAACCGTTTTCGTGTTCATACGCATAATTTTCCAACACTACCACGCCAATCGGCTGATGGTTACGGCAGAGCGGTGCAGCCAGTAGCGAACGACTCCGCCCACTCGGCAGGTGATCAAACGTATCATCGGTCAAGCCGTAGTGCTCGTAATAGACGGTGAGTTGCTCGCCGCTGAGGTGAACCATCTCCGGTTCATGCATGATTTGTCTTGCCAGATTGACATATTCGGGTGAAAGCTCCTGGCGCAACGATGAGACGATAGTGGGTTGCTCATTGGCCGGGAAGAGCAAGATCGCACAGTGCTCGCATTCAAACATCTGGAAGCCCAGCCGGGCATACGTATCAAGCAGCGCTGACTGATTGTTGATACCGACCAGGCTGGTGCTCTGCTTGAGCAGGTGGCTTAAGTTGACCCGTTGTTTCTCTTGGGCCTCGATGAGGCGGGCATTTTCAATTGCTGATGCCGCAGCGCTCGCCACCAGAATACCGATGATGCTATCGCCGAACCGGTAAAAATTCACCGTCCGGCTATCCAATGCGATCATGCCAATCGATTGACCGTGAGCGATGAGTGGAATGTACAGGATGCTCCGAATATGCTCGCTTTGATAGCGATCAGCCTCTTCGTAGAAGTGCGGATAGTCCTGGCGGACATCAGCCACACACAATGGGTCGTTCCACGTCATAACATAATGATTGGGTAGCCGCTGATCGTTGATATCGAACGAAATAAGTTGCAGCGCATCCGGGTCGGCGAACCCATCATGCTTCTCTATTCTCAGATAGTCACCATAACGGATTTGAATTGAGGCACTGTCATATCCGATCAGATCGCGCAAAGCATCGAGTGTATTTTGATACACCCCTTCGACACCATGGCTAATGTTTTCACCGATCCGCTGAATATGGTGACGTAAGCGTTCTTCTTGCTCTTTGCGCCAGAACGCCTCGGCTGCCAGCGCGGCGTGGGTAGCGAATGCCGAGAAACGCTCTTGATCGGCAGGTGTAAACTGGCGTGGCGACGGGTAGTCAAGCGCGAGGATGCCGGCAATTCCCAGATGACCGATCAGCGGTGCAACCATCATGGCCCCGATGGGGGCCGTACCTGGGATAAAATCAGCGTCCTGCCCGGTATCCGGCACAAACTGAATCCGGCCTTCGCGCAGCGCACGGGCATTGATGCCAACAATTGGGCTGGGCGGCGTCCCGTAATCAAAACCGCGTCGATGACGCGCATACACATACTCTAATGTCTGCTGAGAGCGGTTCAGCCGCCGAATTTCACATTTACTGGCTTCAGGAAAAGCGGCCATTGCCTCTTCGACAATCGTCTCGAAGACATTCCGCTTTTCGGCACTGGCGGCATAGATGCGATAAAAGCGGCGCGTCTCGGCCAGTTGTTGTTCCTGCTTGCGCGATAGTTCGCGGTATTCGAGCGCCCGTCCCAGACGTTCGGCAATGATGTTCAGATCAAATTCATGGGCGCGGTTAAAACCGTGGGGATGGAGATCGAGTGTCTGCCTGTCAAGATAATTGACCAGCCGAATGACGCCCAGAATGCGGTGGCGCCCGTTGATCGGAACCGCCAGCAGATGACGCACCTTGCCGCTCGGTAATGCCTGCTGGTACCGCGATACGTTGGCGTGCAGGACTTTGGGGTGTTCATCGAGATTGTTAACCCGTATGGTACATCCAAAGCGCGAATTGGGATGCCTCAGCAGGGTGAGACCGGTTACACCCTGCCCTGGTTCATAGGTCTCGCTAAACGGGAGGGGAGGCCCGCTGGTAAGGTCACGTTCCAACCGTCCATCACGCAACCAGAAGAGCGCCACAGACTCGGCGCAAAACTGCTCACGGATCGAATCCAGGAACTGTTTGAGGGCATCGTTAAAACCACCATCATCACGCTCCACAATCCGATCCAGGAGCTGTTCGTATAGCTCAAGCTGAACAGCCCGGGGACGGTCGAGAAACATCAGCACGTAATTGTCTTCGGCTAGATGGTGTACAGTAATCTCAAAGTCGTGTTTGCGCCCACTGCTATCAATCATTGTGTGGCGGAAGGTGCTGTTGGCTGCGCCGGCTGGTGCCAGACAGGCTGTGCAATTTTCTCCCACACAGCCGAGATACTGATAACAGGTTTTGTCGTTCTGCCATTCACCAAAGTATCGGCGCAGCCCGGCATTGACAAACTGAATCCGTCGTTTGCGGTCGATAATGCAGATACCTGACTGGTAGTGATCAAGAATCTGCGCAACCTCCGAACGCGGATCGATCAATGCATCGGGATTCAGGTTGGTACGACGGGTGACGAAGATGATAGCAATACCCAGCGAATTAATAGTGAGTGGGATAAAGGGACCGAAGGGGGATGGGTAGACAAACAGGCCGGTGATTGCTGAACTACCCAGGGTGAGCAGGATAGAAGCAGTTCTGTAAGGGTTTTGCAAAAAGCGTACTGCGCTTAAAATCGGTATCAGGTACAATGTCCAGAAAATACCATCTGCTGAACCAAGATAATAGATCGCCATGCTTAGTAAAAGTGTTTCGATAATATTTTGCAGCAATTTAACTTGTGGACGTTTCCATGTCTCTGGCTTCCAGAAGCCACCAATAGCTGTTCCTATCTGGAACGTGTACATGAACAGTACAAAAAGAGTGCCATAGAAACGCTGATTGGTATTTAAATTATCAAAGCGGAGGAATGTCCAGATAGTAAACAGGAACAATCCACCAAAGCGCAGTAACCATATCCAGATGAGTGCGCCTCGCTCCTGGCCGATCCAGGCCCGAAATTTCCGTATAGCGAGCTTATGGTCGCTGAAGAACAGTTTGATGATTGCCAGGAGTTCGGCCACAGACGCTGCTCGTTGTTCTCGACCGATCCAGGCCCGAAATTTCCGCACAGCGAGCTTGCGGTCGCTGAAGAACAGCTTGATGATTGCCAGGAGTTCGGTCACAGACGTTGCTCCTTTCGCAAACCAACGATGGGTATACTGTATTGTATCGTTGATGAGCGGTACTGCGAAGAGCTGAAGGGATCTTTTATTGCCCCATTATGTGATCCATTTGATACAATACCTGGCGACACCACCTGATATTTGCTGCCACTTGCCTTCAGGGGCAGTCTGTTTCCCGTTGTTTTCACCCAAAGTCAGGACACATTCATGAAAGATCAGTTCTGTCTGCCGGCGTTGAGTGTTTTACGACTCAGAATTTCGTTGCGTCTGGCGAGTGCAGCACGCCTTCCCGCCTTCAAAGGGGCACTCTTCCGCGGTGCTCTGGGGTATGCGTTGCAGCGGATCGGATGCCCCCCGGTATGTTGGGGACACGGTAGCACCTGTCCGGCGGCAATTCCGTTGTGTGCGTACCGTGAATTGTTTGAAGTCGCATTGCCGTCTGACAAGGCCGTACTACACGATTTGCGCGATGCCCCCCGTCCCTTCGTTATCGAGCTACCGCTCGATCAGCGACGGCAGTATGCAGCCGGTGATGTCCTGGAAGCGAATATCCTGCTGTTTGGGCAGGGGATCAACCTGCTGGCACACGTGATCCTGGCCTTCGCCGATGTCGCCCGCACCGGCCTGGGCCGTTATCAGGTGCAGGCACGTCTCGAACAGGTGGAAGCCCTGGCCTATGGACAACCGTTCGGGGTGCCGATCTATCGTGATGGCGAGCGTCTGTTTTCGGCGCATGCATTGCCGATCTTTAATCTGGCCGAGTTACGTCTCCGTGCTACCAGACAATCACCACGGGTCCGTTTAGTCTTACGCACGCCATTGCGGATTAAGACGCGCGGTAGCTTGATGGAGCGGTTTGAGATGCCGGCACTGGTTCAGGCAATTGCCTGGCGTCTGCATGCGCTGAACTACTGTTACGGGAGTGAACCCTGGAACGTTGATTACCGACCGGTGATCGATGAAGCCCGCCAGATCACGATTGCCCACGATACAACGCATTGGGTTGATTGGGAACGTTCGAGTACTCGCCCCGGTAAGCGCCAGTCAATGATACTCGGTGGACTCATCGGATCGGTCACCTTGCATGATGTACCGCCGGCAGTTCAGAGTCTGTTGCTGGCGGCGAGTGTGGTTCACGTGGGTAAGGCATGCGTGTTTGGTCACGGTCAACTGGAACTAGATCATGCCCTTTGAGGAGTGTCACCATGGATTTCAGCGAGCAATTAGAACGCTTCATCGCACGGGTTGACAAGCGGCGCACGCCGGCCTTGATCATTCCCGGTAGCCGGCAGGCCGATACCGCCGCATTGTTGATTGCCGCCCTGCGACCGGAACGAGTCGCATTCTTGCTGACGCCGGAAACAACCAACTTTCCCGCCCAGATGGCAGAAAGGCTTGGACGCCAGCCCGACGCTGGATGGCTTTGTAAAACGGCTCGCTATACCGACATTAATCAAGTATACCGCGAATTGCGGGCCGTGATTGAAGCGTGGTCTGATCTGGAGCGTGAGCAGATTCTGGTTGATCTGACCGGCGGCACCAAACCGATGACGGTAGGGCTGGCGAAGGCAGCTTACGTCCTGGGGTTGGGTACGGTCTACATTGAGAGTGATTACGCACAGAATCGCGTCATCCCCGGCACACAGCGACTGATCGAACCATCTGACCCCTACGAGGTCTTTGGTGATCTGGAAGCCGGGGAAGCCAGGCGTTTCTTCAACGCCCACGACTACGTCAGTGCTGAACGAATCTACGCCGATCTGGCCCGACGGGTGCCGGCAGAAGATGGCACCTTCTATGCGTGCATGGCGCAACTGGCACGCGCGTATACACAGTGGGAGTCGTTTGACATAACGACCGCGGTGAAGACAATGGCCGATCTGCTGGCGCATCCGCTGCCGGCCAGGCTGGCACTGTATCAATCCACCTTGCACGATCACTATCAGGCCCTGATCAGCCTGGATGCCACGATCAAGGCAATGAGCAATCAGCAGCAGGCACTGACAACCTTAGCCAATCGGCAAGCGATCCTGCCCCTGCTCGGTTCGCTCTACGCCAATGCTCTACGTCGCGAAACTCAGCGCCGCTACGACACCGCAGCGCTGTTGCGCTACCGCTGTCTGGAATTGATGAGCCAGCACCGGCTGGCAACCCGTGGGGTGTGGGTAGAAAAACCCGACCTCGATCAGCTCAAAGCACAAATCCCAGACCTCGATAGAAGCTATCGTGCAGTTGAACGGACACTCGGCTTTCGCGAACGAGGACTCCAACCGAACCGCGACGGTCAATACAGCTCAATCACCCTGCTCAATGGCTATATGTTATTAACGGCTCTCAGTGATCCCCTGATCCAGACCATCACGCTCACCGACATCCGGCAACGGGTGAATGTACGGAATAAGAGTATTCTGGCCCACGGCTTCCGGCAGATTACCGAAGCCGAATACCGTGAATTTGCCAGGGTGGTGGAACAGCTTCTGGATCAATTCTTCACCATCGCCCAGGAGCAGCGGTCGTCCTGGGAAGAGCGGTACCGGTTTATCGAGCTGCCCGCAACATAGCTGGATAGGGCAACCACTCGTTAAGGGGGGAGTATGGCAACAGAGGAGAATCGGCGACGGCGTGGTGGCGGTACACGACGTAGTTCGCTGCTGACCTTTTACCGTCGACTCTGGCTGGTGCGTCGTTTGGTACGAGGGGCGGCTACAGCGCGTGAACTAATTGCCGATGCCCGCCGTGCGTTTGATGATGAGATCTACCCATCTAACGCCACGGCTGCACTACACCACGATTTTGACGCCCTCCGTGAGCTGTTTTACTGCACGATCAAACGCACCCACCACGGCAGGTATGCGTTGGTCGATTATGGACATCTTGCCCTCTTCGATTTGAGTGATGAGGAATTGGCTACGTTCAGCTTTCTGGTAGCACTTTTTTCCGACAACATAACCCCCAATGCGCATGACGTTCAGCACCTGCTACAACGGATCATTGCGCTCTTACCGTCCGAGCGGCGGGCAGTGTTGGAGCGCACTACGGCACACCTTCAGATCGAGACACCTGCCACAACCACGTCACCCGATGGAGAATTGCTGAAACGATTGCAAACCACGCTTGGCCGGCATTATATCCGCTTCCGCTACCGTTCTACCCATAGCCCGGCACAGATCGAAGAAGATCATCGGGTAGCCCCCTATCGTTTACTGGTACGCGATGGCCATACATATCTCGAAGCCTTCTGCCTGGCTGCACCGCACAGCGCGATCATTAACCATTACGTTACCTATCGTGTTGATCGGATCGTGGCAGGATCGCTGTTGGTAGAACCGAAGCGATTGCCACCAATTGCACCGCCACGTAAGACCTGGCAGATCCGCTATCGCCTGGCTGCTCACGTCGCCCGGCAGCGCGATATAGCCCTTTGGTTCACCAACAGTTCCGTCACATTTCTCCCCGATGGGAGTGCCGAGATCACTGCGCAAACAACCGATCTCTGGCAGGCACGTCAGGTGTTACTTCGCTATCGTGAACATTGCCAGGTGATCGAACCGGCAGAACTGGTGGACATGATTCGCACCAGTCTCCAAAAGATGCAGGAGTACTATCAATGAACAGGCGAAGCTGGTCTGAAATATTCGAGACTATAAACAATCCCGGCGTACCGGTGCTCTTTCTACTTGGGACGATGATTTTTGCCGTGCTCGGCAATGCATTCTACGATTTGCTCGTCACCACGATCCAGGGTCAAACCGGCAGTACCGGCGATGTTGTCTACGTGATCATTACCGTTTTTGCGTTCTTAGCGTTGCTGGGGATTGTCATCATCCTTTGGGTCTGGTACAACCTGCGTCGCCGCCGCAGAACCCGGTTGAGCGATACGGTCAAGCTGACGCAGACCTATCCGGTTTTGGTGCTCTTTGTAAGTGCTAATCCGCGCGGGAGCGAATGGACAGCCATTCAACACCACTTTCGCGATAGCAAACTCCAACAACTATGGCTGATTGCCAGTGCCGAAGCCGAGAAAAAAGCACAACAGCTTCGCGAACAGGTGCAGCAGCGGTATAACCAAGCAGTACGCATTTCAATTCTCTCGATTGCCAGTGCACACGATATTCCCCAGGCGTACCGGGTTGTCACACAAATCTTCGAGCTGATTGTCGATCAGATCGATCAGGCAATTGTTGACATTACAAGTGGTACCAAGCAGATGAGTGCCGGTGCAGTGCTGGCCTGTCGTGAATATGGGGTGCCAATGCAATACGTTTTGGGTGATTTAAAGGGTGGCAAAGTTGATGAAGGGAGTGAAGGTGAATTGATGAAAGTACTGCTGTAATGGTGGTGGGTGGCGGGTACGGCTATCGGCACCACCGGCCGGTGTCGAAGCTATTTCACCCACCTACGCAGCAATCACGCCGCTGAATGGGATGCCTTCCACGTGCCGTACTGCACGTAGTGCGTTGGTTGGAGCGCGGAAACGTTGCTTTCGCATCGCCTGTGCTCCATACCAGGATCGGGGCACACCGATCAACCGGCAGCTCACGGTCATGATGTGCGATCAAGGTACGACTATCTGGCTTTGCAACAATGACTTCTCGTTATTGTTGAGACAGGTTCTGACGATCTGAACATCCTGGTGTTTTGGCGCAGAGGACAGCGTGATGACGACATCTGTGCCGGCCAGGGTTGAATCTCGGTCTGGAGACCCGGGTGACTACGTCATCCGGGTTCTGCTTTTAACATCCTCGCCGTTATTCCGGTACTTCGCGCATTTGTGAAAACCTCTTCTGGCATGCTAAGGTTACAGCGTCAATGTTCCAGCACATCAAGCCACACGCCGGCGGCCAACAGTTTTCTCAGAAGGAGGGGGGTATGGTATGGTGTCTCGTTTCGTTCGCTACCTTGTGCAGTGGATTGGCCGTGTTAGCCTTAACCGTCAAACCAGAACGGATTCGGCTGCCCCGGCTCACACTCCGTCGTCTCCTGCGCGGTTGTCTGGCTACCACCTTTCTCGCCGCAGCGGCCATTTTCGCGCTCTTGAGCTACCTGCTGATCACGTAACCGGGTGGCTCGTTGTCCAGATCGATGGCACGCTGGGCTTTCCCGCACGTGGTATGGCCGGTTTGGGGATTGTGGTGCGAAATGAGCACGGTGACGTGATACGTTTGTACGATGAATGTGCACCTGCTCATACCAGTAATGAAGCTGAGTATTGGGCGTTCATCGTCGCGTTACGGCTGGTGCAACGCGACTTTCCAAATCGGCGTGTACGCTGTCTGACCGATAGTCGGCTCGTGGTCGATCAGCTTAGCGGTGCTGCCGCGGTGCGGCGTGAACCTTTGCGCACTCTTTATTACACTGCCCGCACCCTGGTCGCCCAATTTCCACCACAATCGCTTGAACTGGTAGCTATTCCCCGTGAGCTTAATCGGTTGGCCGATGCGCTTGCGTGGGATGCGTTAGAAGGACGGCGAGCCATCCTTGATCGGTTGACAGGATTGGCTGAATAAGGCTCTGCTGAGGTGAAGCGCGCCAGGATGGTCATCTGCCGGCACGCCGGCGCAGCAGGCGTGCCGGCTACCATCCAGAGTCGTGTCCCGGAGTGTACGAGAGGGTGATAGCAACAGGCATGCTGCTACTAGCCACGAAAACGACCGTAGCTCTGCGATCCGGGGCTGGCATGTATCAGACACCGGGCAGCAGAATACCACAATATGAAAGTGAAGGAGTACAACCATGCTGGTCTTTCCACGCTATTCAGGCCCATCACTGATTGAACAGGTTTGCACGGTTGAAAATCTCACCAATGCCTGGCGACGTGTGCGCTCGAACATCAAAGTGTCGCGGCGTACTCGTAGTGCCGGGATTGATCAGATAACGCTGCACGATTTTGCCGCCGACTGGCCGAATCAAATGGTTCGGCTGGCCGAGGAGCTACGTGATGGGAGCTATCGTCCATTACCGCCACGGCGGGTAGCGATTGCCAAAGCGAGTGGCGGTGAACGGGCCATTGCGATTCTGACCATCCGTGATCGAATTGCGCAACGGGCCGTCCAACAGGTCTTAACGCCACTCTTTGAACCACTATTTCTCGACTGTTCGTATGGGTCGCGATTGGCAGTTGGTGTCCCGGAGGCAATTGAACGAGTGGTTCGCTATACCGAACAAGGGTTGATCTGGGTTATTGATGGTGATATTCGTGCGTATTTTGACTCTATCGATCACGGGATTCTCCTAGGCCTGTTACGACAACGGATTGATGAACCGGCGATCCTGCATCTCATCGCTCAATGGCTGGCCGTTGGCTCTGTCCATACTGAGACCCCAGACGAGACCCTGCCTGATAGTCCTCTCGTTGCGCTGCTGCGTCGGAGTGGCGAATTGATCCATGAGGCATTAAACGCCCCATCCGATCCACTACCGACAGCGTATGACTATCCCGATCTCTCCAGGCCGGCGTCGCCTCATTCCGGTATACCAACCGGTCTATTTGCTGCACTCAGCCTCGCTCAACCGGCATTCGAGATCGCTCGCCAACTGACCCCTCTACTGAAGCGGATCGGTGCCCAACGCCTGGCAGTAGGCGGCGCATTGGCTGTGGGGACAGTTCTGTTGAGCGAGCTTGTCCATCGAGCACAGGCCAGCCATGATCGGCGTGGCACCTTGCAGGGTGGACCACTCTCGCCGTTGCTGGCAAACATCTACCTCCATCCATTTGACCTGGCGATGACCGCGCACGGAGCCAGGATGGTACGCTTCGTTGACGACTTTGTCGTGATGTGTCCTGATCGCACGACTGCTGAACACACCCTCGTTCTGGTAGAACGCCAACTGGCCACGTTGCGCTTAACGCTCAACCCCCAGAAGACCCGGATTGTGGCTTACGCTGGTGGAATTGAATTTCTCGGTCAGGCATTAGCACCGCGACGTCGGCAAGGTTTTCTCCATGGAATCAGCGATTTTCATAGCGCTGAACAGCGGTTACGCGAACACGTTGAACGACTACGCAGACCAGACAAACCACCGACATCTGATCGATAAGACGGATATTCTGCCAATCAGGAGGTAGTGGATGGCTACGTTATACATTCAGGAACAGGGGACGACCGTGCGCAAACGGGACAATCAGATCATCATCATCCGTGACGGTAGTATCCTGCAAGAAATACCGCTGAATAAAGTCGATCAGATCGTCCTCATGGGGCGTGGAGTCCAAATCTCAACGGCTCTCCTGGTCGAATTGTTGCTACGGGGCATTCCCGTGATGATCACAAATCAACACGGTAGCCGTCATTATGCAACGCTAAGTGCGGGTCCGTCGCGTTTTGGCCCATTACGTCTACGCCAGAGTCAACTGATTATCGATCCGGTCTGGTCACTCGAACTGGTTCGTGGGATTGTGGCTGCAAAACTGGCCGCGCAACGCCTCATTCTTTCTGGGACAGGTTGGCCGTCTGCTGCTGGGGCCATTGCTCAGATCGATACGGCTCTTCAGCGATTGCCCGCTGCCACGACCCTTGATATAGCGCGGGGCTTTGAAGGGGCAGCCGCCGCAGCCTATTTCGGTGCCTGGCGCAATGTCTTTCAGCAAGGATGGGGATTTCAGGGGCGCGCCTTCCATCCGCCACCCGATCCTATCAATGCCCTGCTCTCATTTGGATATACCCTCTTGTTGCACGATGTCCTGAGCGCAGTTCAATTTACCGGCCTCGACCCGTATCTGGGGGTTTTTCATGCCGTTGAAACCGGTCGGCCATCATTAGCGCTTGACGTCATGGAAGAATTTCGACCACTGGTTGTTGATCGCCTGGTACTCAGCCTGATCACAACCGGCACAATAACGCGGAGTCAATTCGTGCGTACTCAATCTGAGCAGCCAAACGCAATCTACCTGACTCCCGATGCCCGCAAACTGGTGGTCAGTCGCTATGAAGCCCTCATGAAGGCGCCATTCCGCCTGTCTGACGGCACGCAGACGGCCATGAGGCGGGTTATTCTCTTACAAACCCAAATGGTGGCCCGCATGATTCGTGGCGAACAGGCTGCCTACGAAGGAGTCATTCGATGAAAATGTTCACAGTTATCAGTTATGATATCGTCGATGATCAGCGTCGCACCAGCGTGATGAAGGTGCTGAAAGGATACGGTGTGCGCGTTCAGTACAGCGTCTTCGAAGCCATTCTCGACGCACGCGAGTTTCACGACCTGAGCAACCAGCTTCGCAAGATTATTGATCCAGGCCAGGATAGTATACGCTGCTATCGTCTGGACCAGGTAGCTGCTCAACGCACGGTCATCTACGGTATTGGCCTTACCACAACCGATCCGACACATTACATGGTATAGCTACGAATCTGTCATCCAGATACGGAGCAACCGACCATCAGGAGATGACGGTGGTTGTGATGGCGATAGCCGTCCACCACCGTTTCCGGTTCGTTGTAATTGCGGCCTTCCTTTCGCCGATGGCTGACGAGCTGATCTGTTACGAGAAAGCCTGGTTAAATTGAGGATACGATCAATGCGGAAGCAACGCTCGGCCTGTCGCGTTGTGCAGTAGGCATAGAGTAACCACCGTTCACCGTGGCGTTCGATACGGAGTGGTTGGACCAGCCGCTCGTGAGCGAGTTGCTGTGGTGGCTGGTAGGATAGCAGGAGAGCTTCCCGGCGACGGATAGCGGTATGCACCTGTTGTAACGTGTCATTCAATCGGGCTGGATCGGGCGCTGGAACCACTGCTGGCCGATTACCCTCTTCCTGTAATCGATCTGATATACACCAATGTTCGTCGCTGCTCACCGCAGCATCAACTACCGGTGTAAGCGCTGCCGCTTGCGTTGGGTGCAATGATACAAAAGGTGGCGAAGATGCATTCACCTGCGTCGGCGGAGGGAGTACATGCGCTTCCGCTGGGAATGACGCAGGCGCGGGGGGCGGCATTTGGCCTTCCGGCTCAGCAATCGTCAGGACACCTGTTCGCTCTAATGTACGGATAAGTGCCTGCTCGCGTCCTGGTGTTACCAATGCGATACCGGGTGCAATCTGGGTTGCCAGTGAACGATGGACAACCGACCGGCATCCATCGGCAGACAGCACGGTCGGTGTATCGCACACCAGAACAGTGCGTGTGATCAAACGAGCACACGGTACAACACCGGTTGGCACCCAACCTGGCAGTTGATCATCGAGTCGCCGTTGCCAGACTCTGGCAAGATCGGACAGATCCTGACCACCGGCTAGTAATCGCCGTATACGAGCCGTATCAATCTGCCAGCGTAGAACAGATTGATCAACACCGACGAATGTCAGCCAGGACTGTACTGTCCTCAGATCATCATCAACATCTGTTATAGGGGTTGTTATCAAACGGTTCTGGTCATCATAATGCCACGACATCGTAGTTGTCGGTGCCCACGTTGTGGGAAGCACGCCTAACCACGTGAGTGGACCGGCAACAGCTGCATACCACACTCGCTGCTGACTACGGTATGTCCAGGGCATCCGCCTGATCGGTGTCAGACAATGTGTTGTACCATCAACCAGCGGACCAAATGATGCGTGCAACGTAACGAACGAAGAGTCAACAGGAATACCTGATGAAGTGACCATCATTCCCCAGTGCAATAATCGACGGCGTAATGCAGGCCAGTCAAGTCCGCGGACAGATATACGTAACCGGGTCAACCAGCGCTCTGTTCGCGGCTGACATTCCCAGGCTGTGCGGAGAAGTGACAGTTTTTCGGCAACGGTCATGCGGAGAAACTGCTGGAAAGCAGGACTGGGAGCAACCGTGGCACCGATGCGTTGTAGCAGACGCAGATCAACCAGGAGCGGTAACAGCCACTGCCACAATTCGGGATCACATCCAGGTGCCAGGTCGCGTAACCGCCGCAGTGCCGGACCGGTAAAAGAACGATCGTGTCGTATGGAGAGCGGACGTTGAGCAGAAGCGATTAAAATGGTATAGGTTGCGATCAGGGCTGGTGCAGTCGCTACTGCTGACAGATCTGGAACAGGGCCGGCTTGCGCCGGTAATGGTTTTGGTAACCAGCGGCGTAATTCAGGTGCCAGTACCCAACCTGCCGGATGGTGTGGTCGTGCGGGGCGAGGCAACAACCATCCCAACAAAACCAGGGTTTCACCAACCGTTCGTGGTCGGCGGTCCAAACGCAGTTCGCGTAGTGGACGGATAGGGCCAAGCATGTGTTCAATCGTCGTGGGGGAAAGCGTACCCCGGCGTAGGCGGAGCATTTGCAGAGCCTGTTGCGTTTCGGCTGTGAGCATAAAATAGCGTGTCCGTACAGCTTCAGGGCGACAAATTGCTCGTCTCAGTACACTCAGACAACACACAGCCTCAGCCTGACGGGGAAGAGGCACACGATGCGTAGCAGCGATCAAACGTTGCAGGACAACAGGCACATCTGCAAGGTAACACGCCCAGCGCAGCATAGTCTTGCCTTTCAACCAATGACCTGATACAATGACAGTACTGATACCATCATACACAAAAGTGCCGGCCATTGCCATTGTGTACAATGAAGGTGGGCATCGGTTATCTGGGAAAAAGCGCATACATCTGCTTGAAACCCTGCCCCCCTGGTGTGAGACGGACAGCAGAGCATTGCCCCGCAATGAAGGGGTTTGAAACTCTCACTTTCTAGCGTAGCTAAAACTTGCCTGTACGAACAGCAGAGCATTGCCCCGCAATGAAGGGGTTTGAAACGTAAACGCCGAAGTCGCCCACGTTCTCGGGCATACGACAGCAGAGCATTGCCCCGCAATGAAGGGGTTTGAAACGCGTGTGTGTGGTGTTACTCAGCCGGCTGGCCGTTGCAGCAGAGCATTGCCCCGCAATGAAGGGGTTTGAAACGTAACACCACACACACGCCCGGATCGTGACGCGCCATCCAGCAGAGCATTGCCCCGCAATGAAGGGGTTTGAAACTTGAGCGCGGGCTCGCGTCTACCGCGTCAGCCGCCTCCAGCAGAGCATTGCCCCGCAATGAAGGGGTTTGAAACCTGAGACTACTTGTCGCTGGCGGCGGCCTCGAACTGGCAGCAGAGCATTGCCCCGCAATGAAGGGGTTTGAAACTAACCATGGCGACCAGCAGCACGATGGCGTACATGGCGCAGCAGAGCATTGCCCCGCAATGAAGGGGTTTGAAACCTGAGACTACTTGTCGCTGGCGGCGGCCTCGAACTGGCAGCAGAGCATTGCCCCGCAATGAAGGGGTTTGAAACTAACCATGGCGACCAGCAGCACGATGGCGTACATGGCGCAGCAGAGCATTGCCCCGCAATGAAGGGGTTTGAAACCTTACCAGCCAGCATGTAGAACAGCTTGGCCGGCACCTCAGCAGAGCATTGCCCCGCAATGAAGGGGTTTGAAACTTGATGGCGTACTTGACGAGCTTCTTGGTGTTCCAGCAGCAGAGCATTGCCCCGCAATGAAGGGGTTTGAAACAAGCAGTCCAGGTCGATGGTCTTGGGCGCGGCGTTGGCAGCAGAGCATTGCCCCGCAATGAAGGGGTTTGAAACGCGTGTCGCCGCCGCAGACCAGGTTGACGATCACCGCAGCAGAGCATTGCCCCGCAATGAAGGGGTTTGAAACTCGCTGGACGTCACCGTGAAGCAGGATCATCGGCTTCAGCAGAGCATTGCCCCGCAATGAAGGGGTTTGAAACCGTTGAAGGTCTTGATCTCCTCGCCGTTGGCGAACACCAGCAGAGCATTGCCCCGCAATGAAGGGGTTTGAAACGTGCCATCGAACTCTTCCTCCGACTCCGACGCTTGTCGACAGCAGAGCATTGCCCCGCAATGAAGGGGTTTGAAACCCCCCATCGCGCGCAGGTCATCAGTGACGCTGTTGAGCAGCAGAGCATTGCCCCGCAATGAAGGGGTTTGAAACCCACGCAACCTCGCCATTCACCATCCACCCCGTATAGCAGCAGAGCATTGCCCCGTAATGAAGGGGTTTGAAACGGAACCTAGGCGGCCTCGACAATCGCGTTGCGGCGGCAGCAGAGCATTGCCCCGCAATGAAGGGGTTTGAAACATCGATGCCGAAAGGCCTGCCGTTGGGCAGGCCTTTTCCAGCAGAGCATTGCCCCGCAATGAAGGGGTTTGAAACGCCAGAACCAGCATCACACCCAGCGGCATGAGCAGGCAGCAGAGCATTGCCCCGCAATGAAGGGGTTTGAAACGCGACCTCGGCGTAGACCGGGGCGGCGGAGAGCGACCAGCAGAGCATTGCCCCGCAATGAAGGGGTTTGAAACACGAGGGCCGTGCCGATCTGCTGGAGCCGGAGGTCGACAGCAGAGCATTGCCCCGCAATGAAGGGGTTTGAAACACAGCCCCACGAACGCGCCAATGAACTGCGGGCAACTCAGCAGAGCATTGCCCCGCAATGAAGGGGTTTGAAACGTCCTTGGGGCATAAGCCTCCGTGGACGCGGGTGAACCCAGCAGAGCATTGCCCCGCAATGAAGGGGTTTGAAACTTTTCTTGATCACGTCCCAGACGTCGCCGGGCATGGTCAGCAGAGCATTGCCCCGCAATGAAGGGGTTTGAAACACGTTCTCCTTGTCTCTAGCCTTGAAGGCTTTCAAACGGCAGCAGAGCATTGCCCCGCAATGAAGGGGTTTGAAACACTTACGGATACCTATGGATAACAAACGAACGGCGAGCAGCAGAGCATTGCCCCGCAATGAAGGGGTTTGAAACCTCAAAGTGGCTGATGATGTGCGCGCGGTGATGGGCCAGCAGAGCATTGCCCCGCAATGAAGGGGTTTGAAACTGGCGGCGATCTTGTCGCAAGAGTACCGCACTAGCGTACCCAGCAGAGCATTGCCCCGCAATGAAGGGGTTTGAAACGCAGGTGCAGTTTGCGCTTGATGTTACGATCAGTGCAGCAGAGCATTGCCCCGCAATGAAGGGGTTTGAAACCCAGGTAGCGGCAATTCCGGCGTACGACGGTGCAGCCGGCAGCAGAGCATTGCCCCGCAATGAAGGGGTTTGAAACACGACCGACGACGGACGCGGAACTAGGCGGCCTCGACAGCAGAGCATTGCCCCGCAATGAAGGGGTTTGAAACCTGCGGCTGCGGCGCTGCCCACAGACGTCGTCCCCCGCAGCAGAGCATTGCCCCGCAATGAAGGGGTTTGAAACCTTGTCGAGCTCAATGAAGAGGCGGGGCAGGGAAGACAGCAGAGCATTGCCCCGCAATGAAGGGGTTTGAAACATCGAGGTTGAGCACCGTGGGCAGCTCGCGCTCGAGGCAGCAGAGCATTGCCCCGCAATGAAGGGGTTTGAAACCCTATAGGAGGCTTGCCGACGTCCAGTACACCGGGGCCGCAGCAGAGCATTGCCCCGCAATGAAGGGGTTTGAAACAGCGGTCTTTGCTCCTTATCGATGATAACACACGAGCAGCAGAGCATTGCCCCGCAATGAAGGGGTTTGAAACTCGGCGGCGAAACAGATAGTCCGCAGCCAGATAAATCAGCAGAGCATTGCCCCGCAATGAAGGGGTTTGAAACCGAAGATGCGGAACTGCGCGGCGAGAAGCACCACGGTCAGCAGAGCATTGCCCCGCAATGAAGGGGTTTGAAACTCGGTGGCGGTGAAGTTGTTCAGCACCCAGTTGGCTGCCAGCAGAGCATTGCCCCGCAATGAAGGGGTTTGAAACCGAGAGAATGCCGTAGTTCTCGGCGTCTCTCGAGAAGCAGCAGAGCATTGCCCCGCAATGAAGGGGTTTGAAACCTCTCGTATCGCAGTGAATCCCAAAGGGAGAGACGACAGCAGAGCATTGCCCCGCAATGAAGGGGTTTGAAACGTTTGGTTCCATCAGAACTACGAACCGGACTTCCGGCAGCAGAGCATTGCCCCGCAATGAAGGGGTTTGAAACCCCGACGTTGTAGTGCATGGGAAGGAAGTGGTGACGGAACAGCAGAGCATTGCCCCGCAATGAAGGGGTTTGAAACAAAAGACGATGGACGGAGGACGCGGACGTGGCTAGCCAGCAGAGCATTGCCCCGCAATGAAGGGGTTTGAAACTCCTGTCACTGAGGGGGTTTAAACAAACCCCCGCGGATCAGCAGAGCATTGCCCCGCAATGAAGGGGTTTGAAACCTGACGATGCTCATAACCGAGACCTCCACGGGAGACTCAGCAGAGCATTGCCCCGCAATGAAGGGGTTTGAAACGACGCCACGGGCGACGACTTGTTGTCACACGCCGCTTCAGCAGAGCATTGCCCCGCAATGAAGGGGTTTGAAACGCGTTGCCGAGCACGTCGGCCATCACGCCCTTCATAAACAGCAGAGCATTGCCCCGCAATGAAGGGGTTTGAAACCACGCAGCGTGACGGTGGCGATCTGGTGGCGCTGCCAGCAGAGCATTGCCCCGCAATGAAGGGGTTTGAAACATGATTCATGCGCGCACCGTGTCTCGCCGTTGCGAGGGCAGCAGAGCATTGCCCCGCAATGAAGGGGTTTGAAACACCGTCTTGCGAACTCGCCGCATCCTTGGAAGGATGCCAGCAGAGCATTGCCCCGCAATGAAGGGGTTTGAAACTCGAAAGGCATCATCTCGCCAAACCCCGCGACCCCCCAGCAGAGCATTGCCCCGCAATGAAGGGGTTTGAAACTTTATTGTCCAATCGCGTGCGCGTGCGTGTGCTAGACAGCAGAGCATTGCCCCGCAATGAAGGGGTTTGAAACCCTCAACGGTGGGGCGATCCAGGATGCCGAAGTCGCCGCAGCAGAGCATTGCCCCGCAATGAAGGGGTTTGAAACTAAGGAGTGCCTATGCCCCAAAACTAGCGTTTGGCAACAGCAGAGCATTGCCCCGCAATGAAGGGGTTTGAAACCCGTTACGTGCGTGCGATGGCCTCGCCACGCTACTTACAGCAGAGCATTGCCCCGCAATGAAGGGGTTTGAAACGCCCGTGACCTCGTACTTCTCTACCATCGCCGGGATCTCCAGCAGAGCATTGCCCCGCAATGAAGGGGTTTGAAACCCACGACGCTACCGGGGTAGCCGTCGCGGTCGCCGTTGCAGCAGAGCATTGCCCCGCAATGAAGGGGTTTGAAACGGGTCCGCCTTTCTTTTTTCTTATTCTTTTCTGCCTCCAGCAGAGCATTGCCCCGCAATGAAGGGGTTTGAAACTCCGCCTCATCGTAGAAGCCGAACGTCCTGATGTCGTCAGCAGAGCATTGCCCCGCAATGAAGGGGTTTGAAACTTCTCGCCGTCCGCGTAGACGTACACCGTGCCGGCGTGCCAGCAGAGCATTGCCCCGCAATGAAGGGGTTTGAAACAAGCACTCGGGGCACGTGTCGGAGTTCGACACGTCGCAGCAGAGCATTGCCCCGCAATGAAGGGGTTTGAAACACGACGGACGTGGCTAGAAGGTCTTGGCGAGCGAGGCCAGCAGAGCATTGCCCCGCAATGAAGGGGTTTGAAACATCCCGGAGGATGTGGGTGAACCTACTGCCGGACACAACCAGCAGAGCATTGCCCCGCAATGAAGGGGTTTGAAACAATGATCAGGACAACCCCGAGAAGCTGGGCGGCGCCATCAGCAGAGCATTGCCCCGCAATGAAGGGGTTTGAAACACGACAAAGAGCAAGAGCGTGATCAGCGTCGCGATCCAGCAGAGCATTGCCCCGCAATGAAGGGGTTTGAAACACGACCGGGGCCGCGGTGGGCTCGGCCGCGGCGGACCAGCAGAGCATTGCCCCGCAATGAAGGGGTTTGAAACTTGCCGTCGCTGTCGTTGTCGTAGAACCAGAGGCCGACAGCAGAGCATTGCCCCGCAATGAAGGGGTTTGAAACATGCCGAGGAGCAGAGCCCCCGCCACCACGACCGAGATCAGCAGAGCATTGCCCCGCAATGAAGGGGTTTGAAACAGCAGCTACTTCTGGTCGCAGCCGCCCATCGTCTCGTTCAGCAGAGCATTGCCCCGCAATGAAGGGGTTTGAAACGCGAAGTCCTGGCCCCTGCGGTCGTACTCGCTGACGAGCAGCAGAGCATTGCCCCGCAATGAAGGGGTTTGAAACCTCATCATCTGCACCTTGCCCTGGTCGAGCGTGGCGGCCGCAGCAGAGCATTGCCCCGCAATGAAGGGGTTTGAAACGTCTGTAGGGGCGACGCATGCGTCGCCCCTACATGCCCCAGTAGCGCAGTACCTCGTAATAAAGGGGTTTGAAACTGATCCAAGATATAATGATGGTCGAAGTTACGATCATCAGCAGCACGAGTGCCCCGCCATGAAGGGGTTTAAAACCCGATCAGCCTACACAACATCCGTCGTATACCCTTCCCGGCAGCGCAGTGCCCCGCCACGAAGGGGTTTGAAACCCAATTCTCTGTCGTGGTCGCGGTGTGCCCCCTAGAGGCCGCAGCAGTGCCCCGCCAAGAAGGGGTTTGAAACCCGTCCGTGTGTCTGCATTGAAAATGTTGACCCAATTCACCAGCGCATTGCCCCGCAATGAAGGGGTTTGAAACGTCACACAATGCCCGGTAGGGCGCATGTTCTGTGCCTCTGCCGATGTTACCCGATGTGGTTCTTCTTCTGCTTCCACTTGCGCTATGCAACCCCACACTTTGAGTCGCCTGCGGCATTGGAGTGGAGAAAACTATCAGTAGCGACGTAGCTTGCTACTTCCTTCTTTTGTACAGTAAATGATCACTTCTCCTGCGCGATACCTCAAATCTTGCTATACTACATAACACATAGATCGCGTTGGAAAGGAGCCGGGCATGGCCGCTCGTCGCATTTTGCTGACGATTATCGGGCTGTTGAGTGTGGTGATCCTGATAGGGAGTTTGAGCGCCGGGGTGGTTGCTTTTCTGCTCATAACCAATCGCCCTGTCGATCAGAAGTTACTGGTACTGGGGCCAAACCGCCGTCTCGCTATTGTTGATCGCCAGGGTGTGGCTCAGGTACTGGCCGAGGATGCCAGCCCCGAATTGTTTCGCTATCCTGCGCTGGCCCCTGATGGAAGCCGGGTGGCGTATATCAGTCAACAGGGGAATACGAGCGTTCTCCGCGTCATACATTTGCAGAGTGGTACACGGACTGAGTTGTATCGCTCAACGACCAATCCACCACTCTACATGGTCTGGTCTCCCGATGGTCGGTATCTGTCGTTTCTCTCGAATCGTGGTGTCGGTGGTTTGGGGGTGCATATTGTGCCGTCCGATGGTTCCAGAGATGCGGAGTTGATCAGTGTTTCACCCAGTTCGCTCTACGTCGCCTGGCAGCCCAATAGCTCTTCGTTGCTGGTTCATATCGGTGGCTCGATATTTGAAGATGGCCGTGTGATTACGGTGCAGCCCGGTCGGCAGCAGCCACTACACGAGGTGACCGACCCAGGTTTCTTCCAAGTGCCGGCCTGGAGTGTTGATGGCGAGAGTTTTTTCTATGTCGCTCAACCACCGATTGAGGGGCCACCAACGGTGGATAAGGTTGAGAGTGTGTTGACGCGGGTGAAGGTTGGTGAGATGCAGCCACAGGTGTTGGCCCGTGAACCGATGGCGGCAATTATCTTCGGTCGTTCACCACAAAGCGATGAGATTGCGTATACGACGGTCGGTCCCGATGGTTTCGGTCCTTTGAAGCTGGTGGCATTGGATGGTTCGGTACGCACGCTTTCGGCAGCCGATGATGATGTGGTGGCCTTTTTCTGGTCGCCTGACGGTCAGCAGATCGCCTACCTCACGCCAGCCGGTCGTTCGGACAGTGGCTTGACCCAGTTACGCTGGCAGTTGGTCGGACGGGAAGGGAATAATCCGCGCACGCTGACCACCTTTACCCCCAGTCAGGAGTTTCTCGCTCAGATCAATTTTTTCGATGCCTATGCCCTGTCGTTCGATCTCTGGTCGAGCGATGGTCATGCCCTGGTGTATGGCACGAATGATGGTGTGTATGTGTTCGATATTCGGCGCGGAACCGCTGTGCGGCGGAGTGATGGTGTGCTGGGGATGTGGATTGGGGGGAGGGAGGAAGTGGGAGATAGGAGATAGAAGATAGGAGATAGAAGGTGGGGAGGAGAGAGGAGATAGGAGATAGAAGATAGGAGATAGAAGATAGGAGATAGAAGATAGGAGATAGAAGATAGGAGATAGAAGGTGGGGAGGAGAGAGGAGATAGAAGGTAGGGAGAAGATAGGAGATAGTAAGGTAGGGAGGAGACAGGAGGGAGGAGAGAGGTAATAGAGGTGAAGCGTGCGCGGTCATGGTATTGTTGTTGATGTTGTGAGGGCCGGTACAGATTGAAGTCGGTTTAAGGCTGCGCATGCAGGATGTATCTAGGTGATTGTGCGTAGGGTGAGTGTGCTGAATGTTGCAGTAGTTGGGTTGCGTTCAGCCCGTACCAGCAAGCCATAGCGCGGATCAGGGTTCAGGGAGGTTATGGTCAGTGTGTCAACGACCTGATCGTTGATCTGGAGGGCAATGGTTTGATCGGTAAGCCGTACTGTTAAGCGATTTGATCGTGCGAGGCTAATGGTTCCCTCGGCAAGAACGCTGCGCTGTTCGTTGTTGCGTTCGTCGCAGCGGTATTGCCCCTGCGCAGGGTTGATCAGAAAACTGATGTATCGTTGCGGGCTGTTGAACCAGAACATTAGCCCGGCCCAGTCGCCGGCAACGCTGACCTCTACCTCGATCACCATCTCGCTACCAATTGGCGATGTTTGAAATGCCCAGATGTCGCCTAATCCGGCGTTAGCCTGAATGATATAACGTCCATCGCGTGCCCCAACACTCCAGCCGTTGCCGTTGGTTATCGGCCAGTCGCTGTTAGGGCCAAAATCGGCCTGATAGACTACCGTCCCGCCGGTTATCCCTGTCGTCGGTGAGGGCGCCGCAGTCGGCGATGGCACCGCAGTCGGCGATGGCGCTGCGGTCGGCGACGCCGCCGCTGTCGGTGATGGAGCAGTGGTCGGCGATGGTGCCACGGTCGGTGACGGCACTGCTGTCGCTTCTTCGGCGACTGCTGTGGCAACTGGTGAACGGGTAGCTTCCGCCTCTTGCAATTGTCGCCAACCAAACCAGCCCAGTAGAGCTACTGCCACTCCGCCGAAGGCCACAGTAAGAACGTTGCGCCGCGAGAATGTGCGCGAGGTGCTAACCGCTGTCGGCTTCAGGTCTGCTTCCAGGCCGGCAATGAGGTCGGCACAGTCGCGGTACCAGGGGTTGATCCGTTGCAGTTCACGCAGTGTCGCCAGGGCCTGCAAACGGCGTCCGGCTGCCAGATGCTCTTGCGCTTTGGCGTATAATTCAGCCTGATAGTTACGTGGTGTTGATGTCGCAATAACAGGCGATGGCCGTCGCCGACGCAGATTCTGGTATGCCTGATTGATCCGCCTCGCCCGTCGTGCTGCGTAAGCCTGTTCGTCAGGTGAAGCGCCGGCAAACCGATCAGGATGGTAGATGCTGATCTGTTTGAGATACGCCTGTTTTATTTCTGCCGGTGTCGCACCGGGTTGGACACCGAGGATGGCATAGTCATCGAGTTGTTCAAAATCGTCGTTCACACGTCCCCCTTTCGCGCGGGGTATTATAGCATGAGGTAGTGAGCAGAGTACGCAGGCTATTCCGATTGATGGAGAGGAGATCAATGCCAAACTATTGGTTATTGAAAACGGAACCGACGGTCTACAGTTTTGCCGATCTGGTGCGTGAAGGTCGTACCGTTTGGGATGGGGTGAGCAATAATGTTGCTCTGAAACATATGCGCGAGATGCGCAGCGGTGACGAGGCGCTGATCTACCACACCGGCGATGAACGGCAGGCTGTTGGTCTGGCGCAAGTCGTCAGCGATCCCTATCCCGACCCCAAACAGAGTGATCCGCGTCTGATCGTGGTTGATGTTGTACCGTTGCGGGCGTTGCCTCATCCGGTTTCACTGAATGATATCAAAGCTGATCCTTTTTTTGCCGATTTTGCCCTGGTGCGCCAGGGGCGACTCTCGGTTGTACCGGTGAGTGCTGCACAGTGGGAGCGTCTTTTGGCGATGGCAGAAGGACGTGGGTGATAATAACGAACACAAAATTATGGTATACTTCACGATACGAATAGGAAATGTTCCATCCTGATACCTGACCGCTACGCGCAGACGAAACCTGTCGTTACGTTCTGCGTACCTGTCGTTAACGGTCACGAGTATCACGGATAGAAAACGCCGTATATCCCCGTATAACAGCGTCCATTGCATCCATTGAAGGAAGCAAGGAGTGCTGCAATGGAAGCAGCTACAATTCTCGTTGTTGATGACGAGCAACCAATTGTTGATCTGGTCAGCAGTTACCTGACAAACGAGGGTTTTGTTGTGCATCGGGCTTACGATGGCCCTGGCGCGTTGGCGCTGGCGCGGAGTGTGAAGCCCGATCTGGTTGTTCTTGATGTGATGCTGCCGGGGCTGGACGGGATTGAGGTTTGTCGGCAGTTGCACCGCGACACCTCGGTGTTTGTACTGATGCTGACGGCACGCGCCGATGAGATTGATAAGCTGATCGGTTTGTCGGTCGGTGCTGATGATTATCTGACCAAGCCATTCAGTCCGCGTGAGTTGGTCGCACGGGTGAAGGCTATTCTCCGCCGTAATCGGGTTATTCGTGCGATAGAGGTGAACCAGCGCCCGATTTTGCAATTTGAAGGGCTGTTGATCGACCCCGAACGGCGCGAAGTTGAACGCAACGGGGTGCGGGTTGATTTGACCCCGCGTGAATTTGATCTGCTCTATGCACTGGCCAGCTATCCGGGGCGCGTGTTCACCCGTGAAGAGTTGCTTCAGCGTGTGTGGGGGCCAGATTTTGCCGGTATTGATCGGGTGGTTGACGTGCATATCGGTACTCTGCGGCGCAAGCTCGATGATGATCATCACGGCACGCCTCTGGTGCAGACGGTTCGTGGCGTTGGTTATAAGTTTGTTGGTAGTACGCGATGATGAAGTGGCTGCGGCAGCTCCGCTGGAAGCTATTCATTTCCCATCTGATTATCGTCTTGATGGCCTACGTCGTACTGCTGGCCGCTGCCAATGTACTGGCAAGTCTGGGCTGGACTGGCTTTGCCCCGCTGACCCTTGGTGCCGCAGCAGCCGAAACTGGTCAGTTGCAGGCTGGCCTCACCACCGAGGCTGGCGAGTTGCAAGAGCAGTTTCAATCGGTGATTCAGCAGGCGCTGCTGATCAGCGGTTTTGCCGCGCTGGCGGCAGCAGTGATTGTGAGCCTCTTCGTTTCGCGGCGGATTGTTGAACCGATTCAAACGCTCTCGAATGTGAGCCGACGGCTGGCACAGGGGTTTTACCGCGAACGTACCAGCATTCATGCCGATGATGAGATTTCTCAGTTAGCGCATAGTGTCAATCAACTGGCCGAAGCCCTCGATCAGACGGAGCGGCGTCGTCTGGCATTACTGGCCGATGTGACGCACGAGTTGCGTACCCCGCTGGCGACGATTGGCGGGTACATGGAAGGGTTGCTGGATGGGGTTGTATCGGCGAATCCGGCTACCTTCAATCTGATCTTGCGTGAAACCCGTCGCCTTCAGCGCCTGATCGAAGATTTAGAGTTGCTATCGCGGGTTGAAGCCGGTCAGTTGCCGGTCGTCGCCCGGGCAATCGATCTCCTGCCGGTGCTGGAAGCACAGCTCGCGCAGTTTGAACCGCTCTTCAGCAGCAATCAGGTGACGTTGCAGCTCGATGCGCCCGCACAGTTGCCGCAAGTATGGGCCGATCCGGATCGGGTGGCGCAGGTGCTGATCAATATCCTGGCCAATGCCTACCGCTATACACCGGCAGGAGGAACAGTAACAGTGCAGGTGACGACCGATGATCACGAGGTGCGGGTAGCAGTGATCGATACCGGGATCGGGATTGCCGCCGAGCATCTGCCTCACGTATTCGAGCGCTTTTACCGGGTTGATAAATCACGTGCCCGCAACAGTGGTGGGAGCGGGATCGGACTGGCGATTGCCCGTCACCTGATCTATGCTCAGGGTGGCGAGATTTGGGCGGAAAGCGATGGGATCGGGAAAGGCGCACGCTTCATCTTTACCCTACCGCTGGCACCGCAGATGGCGTTCGTGCGCGTAGACCATCCCGTCACGGTTGAGGCAGTTGACACGCTATGAGCGCGCAATTCTGGCTTGGTCTGTTTCAACTTTTTCTGGTCGTCGGTGGCGCGCTGGCCGTGTCACTTTTCATCATTGATCGGCTCTTCCCTCCGGTACGGCAGACGACAGGATCAGATACGGCTAATGTCCGCAGACTGCGGATTGGCCCCGTTTCAACCGCTGTCCCTCCTCCACTACGCTGGCCGCTGGCACCGGCCTGGTTGCCGCAATACTGGCAGGAAAACCTGCGTCTGGTCGGGCCACTCCTCGTCATCTGGTTGCTGAGCTTTGTGCTACCGGTTGTGCTCTCAGCACCACTCAACCAGATCAGCATTCTGACCGGCTTCCCCCTCGGCTATTACATGAGTGCGCAGGGAACGCTCATCTGTTTCGTTGTGCTCATCTTCGTCTACAACTGGCGCATGCACATCCTTGATCGGCGGTACGGCGTCGATCCTCCCGAAACGCCAGATGCACAGCAGATACGCCGGCGCTACTCGCTCCGCTATCTGGGATTCACCATCGGATTGCTGGTTCTGTTGATCGTCTTTATCATTCTTGAGACACAGTTTCGCCTGCCATCGTTTCTCATCGATTGGAGCTTTCTTGCCCTGACGATTGGTCTCTACGCTGTGATCGGCATTCGTTCACGCGCCGATACCCTCGATGCCTATTATGTTGCCGAGCGGAAAGTTCCCGGTATTCTCAACGGCCTGGCCACCGGTTCAGACTGGATGAGCGCAGCGTCGTTTATCAGTATGGCCGGCGCCCTCCATCTTTTGGGGTTTGAAGGGCTGGCCTATATCACCGGTTGGACGGGTGGCTACGTGTTGCTGGTATTGCTCCTTGCCCCCTATCTACGCAAATTCGGTCAGTACACACTCGTCGATTTTATTGGTGCCCGCTATCCGGGCGCCGGCGCACGAGTGATCGCTGCCGTCCTCAGCATCATCATCTGCTTCACCTATGTCACGGCACAGGTAACGGGGATCGGGATCATTATGAGCCGGTTTCTCGGTCTCAACTACATGGTCGGCGTGATCGTTGGCCTGGCAGCCGTCCTGCTCTGTTCGTACCTTGGTGGGATGAAGGCGATCACCTGGACGCAAGGCGTGCAGGGGATTATTCTGGTGTTTGCCTACCTGGTGCCGGTGACCTGGCTGGCCTTCAAGCTGACCGGCGTAGCCTTGCCGCAGGTTATGTACGGTGAAGCCCTCAGCAATATTGATCGTCTGGAACAGGCGCAGGGGCTTGCGAGCTATGTTGCCCCCTTCAACGACTGGTCAATCTGGAACTATCTGGCCCTTTCGCTCTGTTTGATGCTGGGAACAGCCGGCATGCCGCACATTCTGGTGCGCTTCTACACCGTACCCACTGTCCGTGACAGTCGCAGTAGTGTAGCCTGGGCACTGGTCTGGATTTGTGTGCTCTATCTGACTGCACCCGCCTACGCTGCCTTCTCACGCTGGGAGATTTTAAGCTCGGTGGTGGGGAGACCGGTTGCCGGGTTGCCTGAATGGACCAGCCGGTGGGCAAGTACCGGTCTGCTCAAGATTGCCGATGCCCCTGAGGTGGGTGGCAATGGTGATGGTATTTTGCAGTACCACGAATTACAGATCGACCAGGATTTGGTGGTGTTATCTACGCCGGAGATTGCCGAACTACCGTCTACCGTCGTGGCATTAGTTGCTGCCGGCGGTATGGCCGCAGCGCTCAGTACTGCCGATGGTCTGTTGATGGTGATCGCCTCGGCAACGGTACACGACATCTACCATCGTACCCTCAACCCACGCGCCTCTTCCCGTGAACGCCTGTTGCTTGGCCGACTGGCGATCCTGGTCGTCGCAATCCTGGCGGCACTGACGGCATTGCAACGGTTGGCCATTATCGTACAACTGGTGGCCTGGGCCTTTTCGTTCGCCGCAGCGACGATCTTTCCGGTGCTGGTGCTGGGCATTTTCTGGAAGCGCACGAACAGTCGTGGCGCAGTGGCCGGTATGATCAGCGGCTTCCTGGTAACGGCCAGTTATATGGCGATTACGTACATTCTCCCCGAATGGACACTCTTTGGCATTTCCAGCTCGGCAGCCGGTATCTTCGGTCTCCCCGTCAATTTCCTGGTCACCTGGCTGGTCAGCCGGTATGGGCCACCACCTGATCCAGAAGTAACCGCACTGGTGGATTACGTGCGCTATCCGTGATCACGCTGCGGAGATGACAGGTTGGCGTAGAACGGCGGGTTAAAGCGTCGGGGGTTCTGCGGAGCGGCGGGTTAACACCCTGCCTCAATTCGTGGAAGGCCGGCAGGGTGGGACTGGTAGCGGGGAGGGGATGCGCGCCGAAGTCGCACGCTCCCAGCGTTGGTCACACGATACCAACTTGCGCGCCGGAGGCGCGCGCTCCCAATGCGACACCCTGTCGCGCCAGAGGCGCGCGCTCCCAGTGCTTTGCGCGCTGGCGTCGCACACTCCCAGCGCTGACCACACAACACCCTGTCGCGCCGGAGGCGCGCGCTTCCAGCGCGACACCCTGGCGCGCCAGAGGCGCGCGCTCCCAGTGTTTTGCAAAGCCGGCGTCGCACACTCCCAGCGCTGACCACACAACACCCTGTCGCGCCGGAGGCGCGCGCTCCCAGCACTTTGCAAGCCGGCGGCGCACGCTTCCAGGATGTTGTCAGCAAGCCATCCCCATCCCGTGATCGCAGACCATCGCTCCTCCTACCTCCTACCTCCTACCTCCTACCTCCTATCTCCTATCTCCTATCTTCTATCTTCTATCTTCTATCTTCTATCTTCTATCTCCTATCTCCTACCTCCTACATTTGACTCCTCCCTGCTCCTTCCACTACAATCGCTACAAACGCCAGTCAATACCAAACGGAGGCCAATGATGACCACCGCAGCAAAGTTGTTGTGGGAGCCGCCGGAAGACCTGCGCGCCAATTGCACGATGCGTGCGTTTATGCGTTGGTTAGAGCAGCGCAGCGGCTTACACTTCGCTGATTACCACCAGTTGTACCGCTGGTCGGTCGATCGCCTTGAGGACTTCTGGGCAGCATTGTGGGAGTATTACCAGATCAAGGCTCATACACCCTACACGACGGTGCTGTCGAGTCGCGAGATGCCCGGCGCACGCTGGTTCACCGGTGCCCATCTCAATTACGCCGAACACGTGTTTCGGCACGCTACCGATCAGCGACCGGCAGTGATATTCGCTTCCGAACGCCAGGAACCAACACCTCTGAGCTGGGCGAGTCTGCGTGCGCAAACGGCGGCCCTGGCACAGACCCTACGCGAGGCTGGAGTCGGGCCGGGGGATCGCGTCGTGGCCTATGTGCCGAATACGCCACACGCCCTCATCGGTTGTCTGGCAACCGCGAGTCTGGGCGCGATCTGGTCGAGCTGTTCACCCGATTTCGGCAGCCCCAGCGTCATCGACCGCTTCAGTCAAATTGCGCCGAAGGTCTTGATCGCGGTTGACGGCTATCAGTATGGTGGCAAGGCATTTGACCGCCGGGCCGAAGTTGCGGCGATTCAGGCGGCCCTGCCCGATCTGGAGCTGACCATCTTTATCCCCTACCTCGATCCAACCGCCGAAGCAAGCGGCCTGCGAGGGCGCGTCATCCGCTGGGAAGACGCCTTACGGCAGGAAGCCGAACTTCACTTCACCCCGGTGGAATTCAACGACCCGCTGTGGGTGCTCTATTCATCGGGCACAACCGGCCTCCCCAAACCGATTGTCCATAGCCAGGGCGGTATCCTGCTCGAACATATCAAATCCCTCGATCTCCACTTCGACATGCGAGCGGGTGATACCTTCTTCTGGTACACCACCACCGGCTGGATGATGTGGAACTTCTTGATCGGTGGCCTGCTGATCGGCGCGATACCGATCCTCTACGATGGCAGCCCGGCCTATCCAGATATGGGCGTCCTATGGCGCCTGGCCGAACAGACACGGATTCGTTACTTCGGCACCAGCGCCGGCTACATCACCGCCCTGATGAAAAGTGGGGTCGAACCGGGCACTCAGTTCGATCTGAGCAGCATCAAAGCCATCGGCTCGACCGGCTCACCCTTACCGCCAGAAGGGTTTGATTGGGTCTACGAACACATCAAACACGACGTCTGGCTGGTCTCGTACAGTGGCGGCACCGACGTATGCAGCGGCTTTGTCGGTGGTTGTCCTCTCCTGCCGGTGTACAGCGGCGAAATTCAATGCCGCATCCTGGGCTGCCGGGCAGAAGCCTACGATACCGATGGGCAGAGTGTTACCGGCGTCATGGGCGAACTGGTCATCACCGCGCCAATGCCGTCGATGCCGATCTACTTCTGGAACGATCCCGACAACGCTCGTTACAAGGCCAGCTACTTCGAGCACTATCCCGGCGTCTGGCGGCATGGCGACTGGATCGTGATTAACGAGCGGGGTGGCGTGATTATTTATGGCCGTTCGGACAGCACGATCAACCGCCAGGGTGTGCGCATGGGCACCAGCGAAATCTACCGGGCGGTAGAGACGATCCCCGAAGTGCTCGACAGTCTGGTCATCGATCTCGAAGGATTGGGTGGACGGTCATACATGCCGCTCTTCGTCGTCTTGCGCGAAGGGGTCACCCTCGACGACGATCTGCGTCAACGGATTAAGCAGGTCATTCGCCAGACCCTCTCGCCCCGCCACGTTCCCGACGACATCTTCCAGATTCCGGCGGTTCCCCTGACCCTGAGCGGGAAGAAGCTGGAGGTGCCGGTGAAGAAGATTCTGATGGGTGTACCGGTCGAGCGGGCGGCCAATCCCGACTCGTTGCGCAACCCCGAATCGCTTCAGTTCTTCGTTGAACTGGCACGCACGCTGGCGAATAGCGACAAAGTGGCCGGGTGAGCAATATTCACCACCGAGACACAGAGGGCACAGAGGATTTAGACATTCTCTATGCCCTCTGTACATCTATGTTTTGTCTATGTTCACCATTACGTCAGTGGTAACTGCACTGCGGGTCCGGCGTGGATACGGTTTTCGGGTTGAGTTGTCCGTGACGCATCGTTTGGCGTGCGGCAGCCATGCTGCCGCATCCACCGTGCGCACCGACAGGCGCAAGTCGCAGCGCGGACCGTTGTCGATACGTAAGAGGATGGAAGCGTGCGAGTTGGTGGACTGCCCGTCGCAGGATCACCCACCATTGTAGATACCGCTTCCCTACCTGGATCGCCCGTGACGCATCGTTTGGCGTGCAGCAGCCATGCTGCCGCGCCCACCGTGCGTACCGGCAGGCGTGGGTTGTAGCGCGGACCTGTGCCGATACGTAACCTGGTCAAGGGGATGGATACGCGCAGGCTTCCAGCCCGCGCCACGGGCAGCCGAACCCAATTGCCTCCCCCGCTCCGTCGCCATCCTGGCCCGTAGTATGGTATAGTACAGAAAATACCTGTACGACGAAACACAAGTAAGGAGCATCGCTCATGAGTGATGATCCGCGCACCGCGCTCCTGCATCGCGTCGAGGCCGATCAGGTGGCATTCATTAATCTGCAATTCACCGACGTGCTGGGTATCGGGAAGACGGTGACCATTCCGGTTGAGGAGCTGCCCGATGCGCTTGACCACGGCGTCTGGTTTGATGGCTCTTCTATCGAAGGCTTTGCCCGGATGGTCGAGAGTGATATGTATCTTGTGCCCGACATCTCGACCTACGCCGTCGTGCCATGGGATCAGCATCAGGGTGTTACCACCGCCCGCTTGATCTGCTCGGTCTATACTCCCGATGGCAAACCGTTTGCCGGCGATCCGCGTAATGTGCTGCGACGGATGCTCGATCAGGCTGCCGCCGCCGGTTATCGGTTTATGGTTGCGCCTGAACTAGAGTTTTTTCTCTTCAAGACCGATCCGAACGGCAACATTCTTGAACCACACGATAAGGCCAGCTATTTCGATATATCCACCGATCTGGCGACGCATATTCGCCGCCAGATGGCCCGTACCTTGCAAGCGATGGGGATTGCCGTTGAAGCGGTGCACCACGAGGTGGCGCCCGGCCAGCACGAGATCGATCTGCGCTACGCCGATGCCTTGCAGTCGGCAGATCACCTGGTGACGGCACGGGTGGCGCTGAAGGCGGTTGCCCAAATGAATGGTCTCCACGCAACCTTTATGCCCAAGCCTATCGCCGGTGTCAATGGCAGCGGGATGCATGTCCATCAGAGTCTGCTCGACCGCGATACGGGGAAGAATCTCTTCGCCGATCCAGATGATCCCTACGGCCTTTCGGCGTTGGCTCGCCACTTTATCGCCGGTCTGCTGGCGCACGCCCGTGGGATGTGCGCCCTGCTTGCCCCGCTAGTCAATTCGTACAAGCGCCTGGTTCCTGGATTTGAGGCGCCGGTCTATATCTCGTGGGGTCGTACCAACCGCTCGGCACTGGTACGTGTGCCACGCATTACTGCCGGACGCTACCAGGCAACCCGGATTGAACTCCGCTGCCCCGATCCAGCCTGTAATCCCTATCTGGCCTACACCGCGATGCTGGCCGCCGGTCTCGATGGGATTCGGCGCAAGTTGCCGTTGCGCGATGCAACCGAAGAAGACCTCTTCCACGTCGATCCGCGTGCCCGTGGGCTGACCACGCTGCCAACGTCACTAGGTTCGGCACTTGACGCCCTGCGCGAAGATGAAGTTATCCTCGAAGCCATTGGCCCCTCAATCGCCGAGCGGTTTCTTGATGCCCGTCAGCAGGAGTGGGAAAGCTACCGCGCCTATGTCTCGCAGTGGGAGATTGAGCGCTATCTGGCAATTTTCTAGGATGGGTATGCAATGAGACGGAGCGCACGACCATGCGCTCCGTTTTTGTGTGGTCGTCAGATCACAATCGAGCTGACGGCAATAAAATGGCAGAGGCTACCGATCAAAACAAAACCGTGCCAGATGGCGTGCATGTAGCGCAGTCGCGACAACATATAGAACGGTGTGCCGAGGGTATACGCAATGCCGCCCGCTACCAGCAGACCGATGGTAAACGGACTCAGGACAGTCAATACCTGGTCGGCAACGATCACCACCAGCCATCCCAGCCCGATGTAGACCAGCGTCGAGAGCAGGCGAAAGCGTCCGGTGAGAAACAGTTTCATGATTACGCCCGCAAGCGTCAATCCCCAGACCAGCCCAAACAAGAGCCAGCCCCACGTACCGCGCAGGCTGATCAGCGTGAAGGGGGTGTAGGTACCGGCGATCAACAGAAAGATCGCACTGTGATCGCATATTTCGAGGATGGCCCGTCGGCGTGGTGTTCGGCTGGCGTGGTAGAGGGTCGAAGCCAGGTAGAGCAGGGTTAGCGTCACGCAGAAGGTTGTAGCACCGGCAATCTGCCAGCCATCACCCCGCTGCCAGACCACGCCGATGAGGATGGCACCGGCAATTGCACTGGCGATAGCGCCGAAGCCGTGGGTTATCACATTGATCCGCTCTTCGGCAGGTGAGAAGTGTTCAGGTTGGTGTGTTGGTGTCATGGTACTCTATCTACTCAGCACAGCAGGCGTGACGTTCCACTGCCAGTATGCACTCTTCGTTGATCATTGACAAGTGTCGCCCGTCATGTTTGCAGTATGACGCCGGTCATGTCAAATCTGGCTTAATAAACATCATGGAACGCTATCTGTCGTCAACTTTACGTTGCACCCCTGATTGCTTCATTGTGGTACGTAAGCGCTGGTATCCACTGGAAGTGCAAACATCTTACTCCTACCAGCCTGACACCACACGCGCCGCTGACCCATGCGGAGGCGGGTTGAGGTGAGGGATTTTCCCAACAGGCTATGCATTACCCACAGTCACCCAACACCTGGTATGACCCCTCATAGTACATCGTTCGTCATGCACACCAGGCGGTCATAGGTTCCACAGCATCCTCCTCCCCGCCGGCAGGCAGCCCTGCGGTCGCGCGGGCTGACGCCCTGCCTCGCGACCTGTAAGTCCCGGCAGGGGGCAGCACGCCCGGCCCCCACTCCCCACCGCCAGGCCAGCTCCGAAGGGGCTTCCACAAATTGAGGTAGGGTTTTAACCCGCCGAATACATACGTGGATACAGTTCCCCGTTCGGGTTACCCGTGACGCCTGGTTTGGCGTGCGGCAGCCACGCTGCCGCATCCACCGTGCGCACCGGCAGGCGCAGGTTGCAGCGCAGACCCGTACCGGCACGTAACCCGCGTGACTGGAATGCATGAACATGGGCGGGCAGCCTGCCCCACCGGACGGTCAAACCAGCCGGATATGTTTCGCCCCAACCTACCGCCCCAACAACTCATTCCCCAACAGCCCCAGCAGCACCTGACCGTCGGGATGCAACTCAAAACGTGCCCGTTCAAACCACTGCACGATCACCACCGTGCCCGGTCGCGTCTCTTCGACTCGCGGCGCCGACAGGGGTAAGCCAAACAAGGCCAGACTCTCGGCATAGCTCTTGCCGGGTCGGCCATCAAACTCCAACCCATTGCGCTGCCAGTAGCTCAGGAACGGTTCACACAATGACTGATTGGTTTCAGCGAAGTAGAGACAACCGGCGAGCGGCCCACTGCGCTCAAACGTTGTCCAGTCGCGCCCCTGCCGCTGCAAGATCGTATCACCGATGCGCGACAGCAAAACATGGTACGGCGGCTGGTTCTCCGGTCGCCATTCAAAACGGTGACGCTCGAAATACTGAACGGTCACCGGCCTGCCATCGCTCCCGATCTCGGTAAACTCCTCGCTGACCGGAAAGCCGAAGATCGGTAAACCACCGTTCTGCTCCCAGTAAGTCCGAAATCCACCACCCAGCGTATGACCGGTTTCGGGGAAGTAGAGGCGGTCATCAGCCGGTGGTTCCACCCGGGCAAAGGGATCGAACCCAGGGTTACCACCCACTGCGGGCGTGCCCAGCGGACACCCGCCATACGTCGTAGCCGTTTGGATGGCGGCCAGCACATTCAGGCGCCCATAGCCATACTCGCCGTCACGGCCCGGCGCACCCCGATCATCGGCTGCCACAGACAGAATACAGCGCACATCAGCACTGCTCAAATCAGGGCGTATCGTCATCACCAGTGCTGCCGCTCCACTCGCAAAAGGACTGGCGAACGAGGTACCGGTTGCCAGCGCATAGCTATTTCCCGGCGTGGTGGTGACAATATCAACCCCTGGTGCCACCAGATCGATAAACTCACCCGTATTTGAAAATCCGGTGACCTCATCGCTATAACCGCTCGCGCCGATAGCTACCGTTTCCGGGTAGGCCGCCGGATAATTCGGCGCATTCCCTTCCGCCCGCTCGTTGCCACTGGCTGCCACCACCAACACCCCCCGCTCGGTCGCATAGCGAACGGCTTCGTGCAGCGCGGGCGAAGCCAGTGTGCCACCCAGACTGAGATTAATAATCCGTGCTCCGTTGTCGGTTGCCCAGCGAATGGCGCTAATCACACTCGAATCCCGACAACGGCCACTACTCAGACACGCCTTAATCGGCAGAATGACACATCCCCAACACATGCCGGCAATACCGACGCCATTATCGCCGCTGGCCGCAATCAGACCGGCCACCGCCGTCCCGTGACCGTTATCGTCGCTGACATCGGTACTACCGGTAATCGCGTTGAAGCCCCCCAACACCCGACCCTCCAGTTCGGGATGACTCGCATCAATGCCGGTGTCAATAACCGCCACCACAATCGGCCCGCCGGTGGTGATGTCCCAGGCATCGTAGGCCGCAATCGTCCCTAATGCCCACTGCCGTTCGCGCAGCGGATCATTCGGGGTACGGGTTATAGTACGCTCGTAGTCTGGCACCGCATAGACAACGTTCTTGTGCTGACGAATGCGGTTGCCCGCCCATTCAACCGACATACCAGCCGGCAAGCGCACCAGATACGTCTGCTCACCGAGCGGTTCCACCTTCAACGCCTTCAGCGCACGCACAACGTCGGTTGTATCCTGGGGAACGGCAAACTTCACGATCAGATCGGTAGGATGAGCCGCCTGAACTGGGGTAACCGGTGGTAATCCTGCCACAACGACGAAGATGATCAGCAGCAATAATCCAGAACGAGCAGGCATGGAGAGTCCCTTGTGTTCAACGATACATACCTGATCGTATTGTACCCGATCAGCACCGGTTTTGCTCCCCGCTGCTACCGATTGTCAGGCAACAGGCGGGACAAGGACGGGCGTTGCCCTCTGCCTCCCCTTTTCGACCTTTGCCTGGCGACGGCATCAATCAGGTTCCATCCCGGTAAGCGCCGGCAGGCACCTCTCCTCACCCCACCTGCCCGTCAGCCGCAGAGCGATCTGGCTGGGAAACTTATTGCAACCCCTGCTGGAAGATGCGTACCACCAGATCGGCTGTCGCTCCCGGATCGGCTGCCGGTGGCAGGTTACGCCCACCGACAAACGGAAAGCAGAGCAAGGAAGAGAAGGTGCGGATCACATCAATCGGTTGCAGTTCGGCGGTCTCAGCCTCCCCTTTTCGACCTTTGCCTGGCGACGGCATCAATCAGGTTCCATCCCGGTAAGCGCCGGCAGGCACCTCTCCTCACCCCACCTGCCCGTCAGCCGCAGAGCGATCTAGCCGGGCAACGTATTGCAACCCCTGCTGGAAGATGCGTACCACCAGATCGGCTGTCGCTCCCGGATCGGCTGCCGGTGGCAGGTTACGCCCACCGACAAACGGAAAGCAGAGCAAGGAAGAGAAGGTGCGGATCACATCAACCGGTTGCAGATCGGCGGCCACCTCACCATTCGCAATCGCCGCTTCGGCCAACCGCCAGACTCGCCGCTGCGCCTTCAGTAGCTCGTCACGCGATTGCGGATGCTTCTCAAGCAGCTCGGCAACTTCCGGTAACCAGAGCTGAAAGGCCGCAGCGTGATGCCTGATCTGAAACTCAACACTGGCGTGCAGCAGATCACAGAGTTGTTGGAGTGGCGAACGATCCGTTGGTTCACCAACTGCGGCAGCGGTAAACAGATCACGGATCAAGCGCGCAATCATCGCTGCCAGCAAATCTTCGCGGGTAGGAAACTGATTGTAGAGCGTTGGTTTCGAGATACCGACGCGCGCCGCCAGTTCATCCATCGCCAGTGCAGCAAATCCTCGCTCGGCAATGAGTTGCTGAGTTGCGGCGAGTATTTCATCGCGCAGCATTTGGCGGCGGCGTTCACGGAGCGTCATGCTCATAGTTGTTTCTCATCAGCCGGCTAACGAGGTTGTGTTACCCGGCAATATACCACAATTTGCGAAAATATGCCGCAGCCGATAGCGAAACCGGCTGCGGCAGTGGAATGATATTAGTTATCGGTAAGAATGGTGATGCGCACACTCATCCCGGCTCGCAGCTCTTCCTGGCGGTCGAGCTTGACCCGGACGGTAAAGGTGCGCACATTGCCGACCGCATTTGCTACCGGTGCCACAAAATCAAGCGTACCGGTGAAGACCGTGCCGGGCAGGGCATCGAGCCGAACCTCTACCTTTTGCCCTTCACGCACCCGCGCAATATCGGTATCGCTGATTGCAGCCTCGACATACAGCTCGCTGGCGTCAACAATCTGCACCACCGGCAAGGCACCGGTTCCGGCCAGATCACCGGGATCAACGTTCACCTGCGCCACCACACCGGCGAATGGCGCCCGCAAGACTGCCTTCTCAAGGTTGAGCTTCGCCGCCGCCAGCGCTGCCTCGGCGATCTTCACAGCAGCTTCGGCAGCAGCCAGATTCTGAGCCGTTGGTGGGGCTGTGATCCGTTCAAGGTTGGCCTGGGCTGCGGCCACGCCGGCCTGAGCCGCGGCCAGCGCACCGGCTCGCTGATCGCCACGCAGACGTTCCAGCGTTGCCTGGGCCTGGGCTACCGCAGCGTCAGCCGCTGCGATCAGATCAGCCGTTGGCCCATCGAGCAGTCGTTGCAGATTGCTCTGCGCTGAACGCAACTGGGCTTCAGCCGCCGCAATACCGTCAATCTCGTTCTGGCGGGCCTGTTCATAGGCCAATTGCGTCTGCTTGTAACGCGCCTCTGCCGACTCGACGGCACGGAGCAGTTGCTCTTCGGCATCTTTCGCCTCTTTCGGCAGCTCTAAGCCAAATTTCGCCAGTTGCTGCTCACGCTCACGGTTTTCCCAGTAGAGGTCGGAGTACGCCTGTTGCGCATCACGCAGTGCATTGGCGGCCTGCAACATCTGAAGCTCGGCATTACTCTTCGCCGCCGAGAGGTTGGTGCGTTGGATGTTCAGATTCGCCTCTGCCTGCTCAACTGCCGCCCGTGCAGCAGTGAGTTCGGCGTTGTTCGGCCCATCGAGCAGATCGTTGCGGCGGGCAATGGCTTGGGCCAGCGCCGCTTCAGCCGCAGCAATATCAGCCTCGGTAACGCTGCCACGGGCCTGGCGCAAAGCGGCCTGGGCTTGCGCCACCTGCGCACGCACCGCCGCTATCTCTTCAGGTGTTGCCCCCTCCAGCAACCGTTCGTAATTGGCGCGTGCCTGCGCCAGGCTGGCTTCGGCCTGCGCAACCTGTAGCTCTAGCTCGCGGGCATCGAGGGCGACCAGCGGATCACCCGCCTGAACAGTGTCTCCTTCATTCACGAAGACCTCGGCAACCACACCGGGAATGCGGAAGCTTAATTCCGCACTGCTGCGGGCTACCACTTCACCACTGGCCGTAACACCGAGGCTGATGGTGGGCTGATTGGGCAGTTCAATCGTCAGCGGGGCGGTGGTCGGTTGGGGCACCGCCGTTGGTTGGGCTGCGGGTGCTGCCGTTGGCACCGGCGTTGCTGCCGGTGCCGGCGCGGCACAGGCAGTGAGTATGGTGAACAGCCCACCCAGTAATGTTCCGATAATGATGCGTCGCATTGTCTACTGGCTCCTGTCAGGTATGGTTCACTCAAAATCTGTCCTTAATCAGCCGATGGTTCGCCGGCAGGCGTTGGTGACGACGTCGGTGCGACCGGTCGTGCCGCCGGTGTGCCCGTACTCGCCGCCGGCGTCACGCCGGCGACGGCAGGGCCGGGGGCCGGCAACTCGAAACCTTCGTGCTCCTGACCCAATCCGAAGCGCTGCTTCACCCAGGTCACGGCGGCGTCCATCAGACTATAGACGGTTGGCACCACCAGGAGCGTAAGCGCGGTTGATGTCAGCATACCGCCGATCAAGACCCAGGCCAGCCCTTTGCGGAACTCATTGCCTTCACCGGTTGCCAGCAGGTGCAGACCGAGCGCCGTCGGCATGGCACCGGCCACCAGCGAGAGGGCCGTCATCAGGATCGGGCGCAAACGGATGGCGCCGGCCAGCTTCAGTGCCGAGTGTTTATCCAGGCCCAGTTCGCGCAAGCGGTTGGTAAAGTCGACCAGCAGAATCGAGTTCTTCACCACCAGACCGAGCAGCATAATCAGACCGATCATTCCGGTGATGTCGAGGTCGATCCCGACCATGCGCAGAGCCAGGAAGGCGCCGATAAAGCTGAACGGCATCGCCATCATAATCACCAGTGGCTGCGTAAAGCTACCGAATTGCGAGGCCAGCACCATATAGACGAAGAGCACCGAGAGACCCATCGCCAGGAAGAGCGACGAGAAGCCTTCGTTAGTCTGGGCAAAGGTACCGACGTAGCTGACAACCACATTCGGCGGAATGTTGAGTGCCTCGATCCGCTGTTGCAACGCCGCCTGCGCATCGGTTAGATTGATACCTTCAAGGTTGGCCCCGATCAACACCTGATTGAGCCGGTCGTACCGCCGGATCGAAACCTGGCTGGATGCCAGTTCAACCGTACCCAGCGAACTGAGCGGCACCACACCGGCGCGGGTGGGAATACTAATCGCACCTAATGTCTCAATTCCGGCCCGATCCTGGGGTGCCAGCCGCACCACCACATCGAGGTCGGTGTTGTCTGTCCGCAGCACCGTCGCCCGGTCACCGTTGATCAGCGCCCGCACCGAAGTCGCAATGTCTTCGTTGGTAATACCCAGTTCACCGATGCGAGCCGGATCAGCGCGAAGCCGCAGTTCTGGCTTACCGACCTGCAAATTGCTATCAATATCAACCAGCCCCGGAATAGCCGCCATCTCGCGCTTAATCGCCTCAACCAGTGGCGCCAGCTCGGTAGCCGGGCCGGTTGTCTGGAGACTGACCTGCAATTCGCGCCCTTCAACACCGGCGCTCGAAGGCTGGAAGCTCGGCACCGAGAAGCTCAGGCGGGGCAAGAAGGTCAACTGCTCGCGTAGCTGCTCTTGTGTCGGCAACGTCGGCGTGCGCCCGACCAGCGTCACCGCAAACTCGGCCCGCTCCGGGAAGCCAGGGAAACCGACTCTGGCAATCACATTCTCAACTGCCGGATCGTTCAGCAGAATCTGCTCGGCCTGGCGGGCCAACCGGTCGGTTTCGGCCAGCGTCGTGCCCGGCGCAGCCTCAAAGCGCATAACGAACTCGTGCGGGTCTTGCTCCGGGAAGAAGGTCAATTTCAGCCCACTGGCGACCCACACACTCAGCACCAGCACCGCAATCGCGATCCCGACCACGATCAACCGATTCCGCAGACTTGCCAGCGTCCACCCCAGCAGCTTGCCATACCAGCGCCCCAGCCGTCCGGGGTCTTCATTGGCCTCTTGCAACAGCCCAATATCGCGCTCGCTAACCTCATCGGAAATCGGCACCTCCACAATTGGCTGGTGCTGCTGATGGTGCGTCTTGGGCTTTACCTTCATATTGGGGAACAGGTTGGCCGAGAGCATGGGGGCGAAGGTGAAGGCTTCCGCCAGCGAGAGCAGAATCGCAATCGACACCACCAGCCCGAACGACTTAAAGACAATCCCGGCTACACCTTCGGCGAAGGTCACCGGCACGAACACCGCCACAATCGTGAGCGTCATCGCCACGACCGACAAACCAACTTCCCACGTCCCGCGTGATGAGGCTACCCGCGCACTCTCACCCCGTTCAAGGTGGCGGAAGATATTTTCGCGCACCACAATGGCGTCGTCGATCACCAGACCGACACAGAGCGAGAGGGCAAGCAGTGTCACCAGATTAATCGTCAGGCCAAAAATTGGCATGAAGATAAAGGTACCGATCAGAATGACCGGCAAACCAGACATCGTAATAATCGTGCTGCGCAGGTTGCCGAAGAAGAACCAGACCACCAGAAACGCAGCCACCGAGGCAAACATCAGCTCTTCCAGCGAAGAGAGCACCGATGAGCGCACGGCCTCTGAGGCGTCAAGCGGGATGGTGTAGGTCAGTTCAGGAAACGCGGCGAAAGCCTGATCCATCGCCCGGTAGACATTATCGGCTACGGTGACGGTGTTGGCTCCCGACTGCTTAAGCACATTGATAATAATCGCCTCGCTCCCGTTCAACCGGGAGATAGTGGTAACGTCGGCGACACCCTCTTCCACCACGGCAACATCGCCGACCCGATACGGCGTACCCGAAATCTGCACATTCGCGATGTCAGCCGCGCTGCGCAAGAGCGACGGCACCCGCAGGCTGATCTCGGTATTATTTTCGACGATAGTGCCCAGGCCGAGGTTGGCATTGGCTTGCTGCAACGACCGGCTGACCTGAGCCGGTAGCAGGCCATACGCCTGAAGCTTGGCCAGATCAAGCCAGACGTTGATCTGGCGCTGCTGACCACCGTTCACCGTGACCGAGCCAACGCCGGATGCGCGCTGAATGAGCGGCACAATCTCTTCCTCGATCAGAGTGCGCAATTCAAGCGGCGACCGGCCAGACGTGTCGGCAACGGCGATCTGCATGATCGGCGATTGATTGGGATCGAAGCGTTGATAGACCGGCTGTCGCACGTCACGCGGCAGTTGGGGCAAGATACTGTTCACCCGCTGCCGCACATCCTCTTCGAGTTGTTTCGCGTCGTTACCGGCTTCAAATTCGAGAATGATCAGCGCCGAGCCTTCACTGGCCTGCGACGTGATATGCTGTAAACCGGCAAGGGTGTTGACCGCATTTTCAATTGGGCGCACGACCTGATCAACCACGCTCTCCGGGCCGGCGCCAGGGTAGGAGACACTGACAGCAATAATGGGGACATCAATTTCCGGCAGTAAGTTGACGGGGGTCGAACGAAATGAGAGAATACCAAAGGTGATGAAAGCAAGCATCACCATGGTAATGAAGACGGGCTGACGAATTGAGACGTCAGAAATCCAGATTCCGTTCAGTTTTTCCCGGCGTTGCGGGGCCATTGGTCTTCCTCCCACGAGACGGCGTTGCACAGGGTTTGTCACACACTTGTTTTTACTATACCGTAAAGTTTTCTGACGGTCAAGGGTAGAAATAATGAGGCTTCGATTAAGCTTGATCGGGTGCTGGCTGATAACCTGGTTGATCTGGTCGGCAGACGTATCTGCGCAGCCGGTTGAGGTGTCTCTCACCGAGTACGACCGTCTATTACGGGCTACCTACACTGCGGCCCAACGGGGTGATCTGCTTGAGGTGAGGGCACTGGCAGATGATCTGACAACGATCCGCCAGGTGCGTATGCCCGATGGTCAGATCGCGCCGGTCGATCAGTCCTGGCTGGCCGAGATGCTGGCTCAGCCGACACCTGACCTGCCGCTTATCTCTGCCCGGCTGGGAGCCTTGATTGATGCGCTGGAACCGACCGGTAGTGCGGTCGCTGCCGATGCCTTGCAGCATTGGGAAGCGGTCTTTAACGAGCCACCGTTCAACCGCAGCCAATCCGAGAGCTGGCTGACTCGCTTCCTCAACTGGTTATTCGAGCGTCTTGCCGATCTCTTGCCTGATCTGCCTGATGTACCAGAAGCCCCGGTTGCCGGCGATAGCTCACCGATCAGCGGGATTATCTGGGTGATGCTCGCAGTGGTAGCATTGCTGTTCGCTGGTTTACTCTTGTTTTGGGTGCGCGGTGTCCGTCGGGTATTTCAGCCGGTTACCACAGCGGCCAGCCCGACAACCGATCCGGTTACCTTTGCCGCAGCCCAGCGCCTGGCCGAGGCTGCCCGCCAGGCGGGAGACCTGCGCAATGCGGTGCGTTATCTCTATCTGGCGGTGCTGCTCTGGCTCGATGATCAGAAGATTCTGCCGTATCAGCCCTCGCTCACCAATCGCGAGCATCTCCAACGTCTGCAAGACTGGCCGGCGCTCCGCGATCAACTGCTGCCGCTGATGACCACGTTTGAAAAGACCTGGTACGGTTTGCAAGCCATTGATGAGGCTACCTTTGCCGGATACGAACAACAGGCCACATCACTGTTCAAACAGGTGAGGTCGCCCAATGAAGCTGCGTCTTGAATTAGTGTTGCTGCTTGCGCTCATTATCGGCCTCGGTGTGATTGCGGCGTATTATGCCGATCAGCGCGGTCAACAGGCAGCAGGGATACGCACCACATCATTCAGTAGCAGTGATGATGGTGCGCTGGCGCTGTACCGCTGGCTAGAGCGGATTGTTCCCGGTCGGGTGGATCGTCTGGCGTACCGCCCCTTTGCTTTGAGTGCTGCTGAAGGGATGCTGTTCGTGTTGGGGCCAACCGAGCGTTACGAACCGGCCCAGGTAGCTGCCGTAACCGAATGGGTGCGAGATGGTGGCGTGCTGGTAATGGCCGATAACCGCCCTTCACCGCGTAGTACTCTCTCTCCCTTGCTGAAAGCGTTTGATCTCGAACTGAAGATTATTACGCAAACGTCCACTGCTACCCCTGTGCATCCGGCACTGGGTTCACCGCCGCTTACAACGTTGCCGGTTCACACAGCGGTTGCCATCGCGAGTACGGCACCGCAGCCAGCGCTGGCACCACTGGCAGTTGCCGACACCCATCCAATCGTTGCCGGTCAGCGCTTTGGCGATGGTTACGTGATTGTGGTTTCCAGCCTGTACCCATTCACCAATGACGGGTTACGCCAGCCGGAATCGGCAGCGTTCATGCTCAATCTCTTGCGCTGGCTGCCACTCAACCAGAAGATCGTGTTTGATGAATTTCACCACGGCTTTGTCCCCAACGCCGATCTGCGCTCGTTACTGCTGAACCATCCGTTTGGATGGGCTATCCTCTACGGCGTGGCCGTCATCGGCTTGTACATCCTGGCCGGGAGTCGGCGGTTTGTGCGTCCGTTACCCTTGCGGAGTGAAACCGCTCGCCGGAGTAGTGTTGAATATATCGACAGCATTGCCGGTATGCTGCGCCGTACCAGACAAATCTCCTATGCAGCCGAACACTACCGTCACATGCTACGGCGCCGCCTCGGTCAGTCTTACGGGATACCGCTCACGCTCGATGATGCGGCCTTTGTCGATCAACTGGCAACCATTCGCCCGGCTGATCAGCAACAACTCCTTCGTCTCCTCACCGACCTGCGCCGCCCCGATCTCGACGAGGCCGGCCTGCTCCGCCTGGTTGCTGAGGGGGATCAATTGATGAGGTAACTGGATACGGGGCAGTGTCTTACCAATTGCGGGGCAGTCTATGCGAAGTACCTTACGCTCAACACTTGATGAGGTGATGATCCTGCTCGATGCGGGTGTTGCACTCTACCGACGGCACCTGGCCCGCTTTCTGGTGTTGGCCGGCCTTTTTAGCCTGCCGGCGATGGTCGCTACATTTAATCTGTTGTTGGCCATAGACGATATTGCTGAGGCCGGCATCGAAGAAATCTCGCTGCTGGGTCTCAGTCTGTTTCTGACCTCGCTGCTCATGATCCCACCCCTGACACGAGCGACGCGGATTGCGCTTGAGGACGAAGTGCCATCACTGCGCAGCGTGCTCTGGCGCTGGCCCCGCCTTGATCGCTGGCTGCTCGCTACTGCCTACGGTGGCTGCCTGATTCCGGTATGGTTGATGCTCTTTTCTACAGTCTCCGGCATTCTGTTCGGCATGTGTTGTGGGGTAATCGGCCTTGCCGCATATGTCGTTGTCTTCGCCAGCGTTATGGCTAACACCGCGCTTGGTTTTTTGCTGTTACCGGTGTTGATCGTTGCTACGCTGATCGCCTATCTGCTGTATATCGTCTTCATGGGTGCCGGTCTGATGGCTGCGCTATACAATGTGCAACCGCTGATCGATGACACCATCCCCCTGGCAGAGGCATTCCGGCTCTCGTGGAGTCTGCTCTTTGCGCGCATCGGGTATAATCTGCTCGTCTTCGTGTGTGCGGCACTGATCTTCAGTGTGGCTTCTTTGATTGTGACCATTGCGATGGCTGTGCTATTACCCGCACCGTTTGGCCTGATCCTCGGTGCCAATCATCCATTGACACGCGGGTTGAGTGCGGTGGCCTGGGTGATTGGGCTGGCCGTCGCAATGCCGCTCTTGCCGATCTGGAGTACTCTGCATTATCGGTGGCGTTTGAACAGGTACAAGGGCCGCGATTTGGCTCGACAAATACAACAGGCGGGTCTGGTTGAGAAAGCATTCTAGTAGTACAGGTATATGTCTCTATGACAACAATCAGTGTGATCAAAGTCAGCGGTCACGAATTGGATGACCCAACCTTTCTCGGCGGTCTGACTGCGGCGCTGCGTGGGTTCCAGCAACCGCTCGTCCTCGTCCACGGCGGCGGCAAAGAGATCAGTGCGGCAGTCGAACGGGCCGGTTTGCAGATTGAGTTTGTTGATGGCCTGCGCGTGACATCGCCGGCAGTGATGGACATTATGCAGATGGTGGTCTGCGGTACCATCAATAAGCGGATCGTCACGGCGCTGGTGAACGCCGGGGTCAAAGCGATAGGGCTGAGCGGTCTCGATCTGGGATTGCTGCGTTGTGAACCGTACCGCCCGGCAGGGCGCGATCTCGGACGTGTCGGGGAGGTAACCGCAGTCGATGGCGCGGCATTGCTTCATCTGCTGGCTCTGGGCTGGATGCCGGTCATTGCCCCGGTCGCGCTGGGGGCTACTGACGGTCTCAGCTACAACGTCAATGCCGATATGGTTGCCGAAGCGGTAGCCGGTGCGCTGGCGGGGGCTGAACTGGTCTTCGTCAGTAATGTCCCTGGCGTACTGGTTGATGGTCGGGTAGTGCCGGCTCTCACCCCGGCGGCGGTCGAAGAACTGATTGCAAATGGTGTCATATCCGGCGGGATGATCCCCAAAGTACGTGCGGCATTAGCAGCACTCCAACGCGGTGCCAGCAGTGTGCGCATCGTCAATCTGGCCGGTTTGCACGACGGTGGTACTCGTTTTACGCACGGAGAATTGTCTGAATGAGTGACACGCGCGATGTCCTCTCGCTCTTTCACGATCTGGGGCCGGCGGCACGGGCAGACTTGACGGCGCTGTTGCAGGTCGCCTCGTATCCGTCCGGGCATATCTTTCATCTTCCGAACGAAACCGGTACGCACGTGTTTTTCTTACAGCAGGGGCGGGTGCGGATTTACAAGGTGTCGCCTGAAGGGAGAGCGCTTACGCTGCTGGTATTGCATCCACCCGGTCTGTTTGGCGAAATGGCCCTGATCGGGGCCGGGATGCACGACACGTGTGCCGAGGCGATGACCGATTGTACCGTGGCCCGCATCGAGCGGGAAGCACTGCGCAATTTTCTCGGTCGCTACCCTGCCGCAGCAATTGATCTGATGGAATTGATGGGGTCGCGCCTGCGCACAATGGAGCAACGCCTGGCCGATATTGCCTTCAAAAGCGTACCCCAACGTCTGGCCGCACTCTTACTTGATTTGGCCGGTGATCCGACGGATGATACTGCACCGATGAAGATTGTTCGCTATACCCACCAGCAACTGGCCGAGATGATCGGTGCCTATCGAGAGACGGTCACCAAAGCCCTGGGTGATATGCGCGAAGCGAATCTGATCCAGGTCATCGACGATGCCATCATTCTGACCGACCCGGCTCAGTTGCGTCGGCTGGCGTCGTGAGCCACCGCTCGCGCTTTGGTGTAAGGGTTCAACCCGCACGAGTCGGGGGTGGCACCTCTAGCCCCGCAGGGGCTTGCCCGTCGTGAGGCAGGGCTTTAGCCCGCCTGCCGGCGTTCAACCCGCACGAGCCGGGGGTGACCTCTAGCCCCGTAGGGGCTTGCCCGTCATGAGGCAGGGCTTTAGCCCGCCCGACCCCAATCGCACCTAAGCCGTCCGTCGCCGCCAGCGCTCGCGGAGCATGGTCAGCGTATTGCGTTGATAGTAGAGCCATTCGATCAACAGCACGATCAACGCGACCAACGCCAGCCAGCGCCAGATTTCCTGCCGGCCATCTCGCTCACGCACGACCGTGCTCTGCGCACCGCTAATCTGGGGGATGGCAAGGTCACGACGCGGTTCGATCCGTGATTCATTGGGCGCAAAGAGATTGACCGCGAAGCGGCGACTGGCAATGACTTCATTTCCGCGCCGTTCCTCCAGCGTATACACACCGGGAACGTCGGTATTGGTGTAAAAGGTTTGATTCGTCTGCACCTGCACCTGGCCGTCGCGTGAGCTGACGACGCGCCCATCCGGGCGGATTATCCGAACCTCTTCGATACTCGGATCAACCGGCGCCACAATCGGCTGCCCGGTGGTCAGTTGGACGCCACTCACCGGCAAGAGATACTCGATCATGTTCGAGAGGAGTAACGGGAAGGCAATGTTGAGCGGCAGGTCTGACAGGTGCAGGTCGAAGGCCAACACCACAATCCGCCGCCCTTCACGCTCTCCGGCCAGCAGGAGCGGGCCGCCATCGCTATCAACGATGATCCGCGCCCATGTGCCGGGAACGATACGCGGTGCGCGCAAGATGTTGACGTCGTTCAAGCGCACGTTGCGCAAGAGAGGGTCTTCAAGCGACGCCGGACGAATGAGCGGAAAGTCAAATTCGCCGGTGATCGAAAAGAGTTCTGTGCTCTGGAGAGGGCCGATGAAGAGCAGGTTCCCCGGTGGCAGTTCGGCGGGTGTGACGCCGTCAAAGATGGTGAGCGGGATTTCTGCTGCGCTTTCCGGGAAGGTGGTGGTCGTCGTTGGTGTTTTCACGACCTCGATGCCGGGCAGCAGAGAGAGACCGGTTTCAAGGAAGCGATTGCCGTCACTGACCAGCCGCACGCGCACCGTTTCACGTTGTGGGCTAACGGCAAAGGCGCGATCATCAACCGGCAAGGCATCGCCGTTTTCGTCGAGCCGTGCCTCAACAATCGTGACGGTAGACGGGATAGGTTGAGTCAGGCTCTGCTCACGACCCGGATCGATGGTCAGGTCAATCGCAAAATCGAGCCGACCATCGAGATAGATCGATAGCCGCCGGGTCACCGGACTGTCACCGTAGTTTGTGGCCTGGACGAACAGGGTTTGCTCGAAGGGGCCGGGCTGGAGTGCAATCGCGTTAATTGCCACATTATCGGTTGCCCGGCCAATCGGGAAGTAGCGCACTCGGGCCGGGACGCGCAAGCCATCAGGAAGAGTGACATTCCCGTCGGAAATGATCGCTACTTCGCTATCGGGTTCACGGGCCGCGAGGGCTGAGGCCAGGGTGAGGGCCTGGGTCAAGTCGGATTGATTGCTGTAGCTGGGTTGAATCTGTTCAATAACCCGACGTAGCTCGCGACGGTCGTTTGACGAGGCGATAGGCGCTTCCATCTGACCGCCAACCGTAATAATCGTGGCCCGGCCATTATCGGGAAGCTGGTCGATCAATGCGATAGCCTGGCGACGGGCTGCTTCCAGGCGCGTCGGTAGCTCGTCGGTCGCCAGCATGCTGGTCGAGCGGTCGAAGATGATGATCAGGTTTGAGCCACTGATACCGGTTACGGGCAGGAAGGGGCGGGCCAGGGCCAGCACCAGCAATATCATCAGCAGCAATTGCAAGAGTAAGAGCAGATTCCGACGCAGTTTCTGCCACGGTGCATTGGCTTCAATGTCACGCACCATCCGCTGCCAGAGGAAGGTAGACGAGATGACGCGCTCTTCCCGGCGTAACTTGAGCAGATACATGGCCACGATGATTGGGCCAACAATTGCTGCACTGATTAACGCTAATGGTGCCAGAAACGACATAGACCTTACCTGTTCGTAGTGGTATGCGGCCTGTGCGCTGTGCTACCGTGATCCGTGATCGGCGGATCAGGAGTGAACGGAGCCTCGCCACGGGCAATCAGATCACGCAATTCGGCCAGCGCTGCGCGCAGCGCGGCATCGGCATAGGGATCGGTTTGGGCAATCCCCCGTGCTTCGTATTCACCCAGATCGGTCAGTTCGACGTGCCGGCGGTCGGCACTGACAATCAGGTCGATCTCTAAATCTTCGGTCTCGATGGTGGTGCCGTCAATACGGGCGGGACGGGCCATATTGCAGTACCAGCCGCGCGTCGTGCCGTCGGGCTGCTGTACGCGGAAGATGTTATACCAGCGATTGACATAAAATGTCTCGATCATCACATCCCCCGGCTCGATACTGAACAGACCGAAATCGACCCGTCCCAACCGCCACTCGGCCTGCACGGTCACACTCTGATCATCGCAGGCGATCACAGTCGCCGGATAGCGAATGATCTGACCCTTTGCCGGTTTGATCAGGCACACTTCAATCATCGCACAATACCAGCTCGTCGTAGTTGGGCGAAGACAAACTCTTCAATCGGTACAGCCGTATTGACCGGCACGTAGCGGATGCCACGTCCACTGCAAAAGGTTTCGATTTCGTGTTGCCAGTCGCGCAAAGTGTCACGGTAGCGCTGAAGCACATCGAGATCGGCGCTGATTTCAACCGCCGGCCCCCCTTCGCTATCAACCAGGCGAATATCACCTTCAATCGGGGGATCAATCTCTTGCGGCGACAGGATGTGCATAATGGTTATCTCAAACGGTCGTGCCGTCAGTGCCCGCAGCGCATCGCGCCAGCCTGGATCAAACAGATCAGAACAGAGCAAGAGCGGCCCGGCGCTCCGGGCGGTCTGGAGATAGGTGCGGCAGAACTGGGTCAGATTGGTCGTACTGCCGGCTTCCAGCCGCTGCAAAAACTCAAACAGGGTAATGGCACCGCGCTTGCCGCGAATGCCACTCACCGCCGCCGGACGGCCACCAAACGCAGTCACATTCACCCGGTCGAGATTATTCAGGGCAATGTAGCCGAAGGTCGCGGCAATCTGGCGGGCGTAGTGCAGTTTTTCTGGATTGCCCCAGGCCATGCTGCGACTGGTATCTACCAGCAGATGAACATTCAGCTCCTCTTCGGCCACAAACAGTTTCAGGTAGAACCGTTCGGCCCGGGCGTAGAGATTCCAGTCGATCTGCCGGATGTCATCGCCGGTCGTGTAAGGACGAAAATCGGCAAACTCGACCGACGAGCCGCGTTTGGGGCTACGGCGTTCACCCTGCAGATCGCCCGCCATTGCCCGCCGGGTTTGCAGCGACAGGCGATCCAGCTTGCGCAAAAACGCGGTTGTCAGCAACGGCCCGGCCATCACTCTTCCTTCACCGCTTCCAGAACCCCCTTCACCACGTCGTCAGGGCTGATGCCTTCGGCCTGGGCCTCGAAGTTGAGCACCACGCGATGGCGGAGTGCCGGCAGCGCAGCCAGGCGCAGATCGCCAAAGGAGACGTTGTATCGGCCATCGAGCAAGGCCAGGATTTTACCGGCCAGAATCAGGGTCTGCATACCACGGGGCGAGGCACCGTAGCGCACATACTGCTTTGTGATCGCCGGTGCATCCTTGCTCTCCGGGTGGGTGGCCGTAATCAGGCGGGCGGCATAGCTCAAGACATGGCTGGCGATAGGGACGGTACGGGCCAACTCCTGCATCTGGATAATCGTCGCCCCATCGGCGACGTGGCGTGCCGTTGGCTGGCGCGCCCCGGTGGTACGCTGGGCGATCTCAACCAGTTCCGCCGCCGAAGGGAAGGCAACATTAATCTTGAAGAAGAAGCGGTCGAGCTGCGCTTCCGGCAGGGGATAGGTGCCTTCCATTTCGAGCGGGTTCTGCGTCGCCAGTACGAAAAACGGCTTCGGCAGTTGATGGATCGTCTTGGCAACGGTCACCGTGCGCTCCTGCATCGCTTCGAGCAGCGCCGACTGAGTTTTAGGAGTGGCCCGGTTAATCTCATCGGCCAGCACCAGATTGGCAAAGATCGGCCCCGGCTCAAAGCGGAACGACTTATGACCGTGGGAGTCTTCACTGATCAGCGTCGTTCCTACAATATCCGCCGGCATCAGGTCGGGCGTAAACTGGATACGCGAAAACTTACAATCGATCACATCGGCCAGCGTGCGCACCAGCGTAGTCTTCGCCAGGCCCGGCACGCCTTCGAGCAGCGCATTGCCACCGGCCAGCAGCGTGATAATGACCTGTCGGATCAGATCGTGTTGGCCGACAATCACCTGAGCAACTTCAGCTTCAATCTGCTGAGCACGCTGCCGAAACTCTTCCGGCGAGAGGGTTGTCGTGGCCTGGGGAGCAACAGTCATGCAGTTCTCCTTCTACGGTTCAAGGCGCGAGAAATACTCGCGGACAAGGTCTTGCAGATAGATCGGGACACTGCCACGCTCAAGCGCTTCGGTAGCAGTGCGCTGATATTCGGGGAAGATTTGCTCGTAGGGCACCACAGACGGGTTATTCATGCCACTCTGCTGGCCCTGGCCCGGTCGTATCTCACTACTGCCGCCACTTCCCTGTTGACCAGGAATAAAGTCGGGATCACCGGTCTGCCCGGATGGGCGGAAGGGCTGGTAGACCAGATCGCCATTACTGCCCTGCCCCTGTTGCGACGCCGGGCGGTTGGGATCGACATTCCCCGGCGCATTACTCTGTTGCTGACCGAGATTATCGGCGGTCGATCCACCACCCTGACCGGGCTGACCCTGCTGACCCTGGCCGGGCTGACCCTGCTGGCCCTGGCCGGGCTGACCCTGGCCCTGACCCTGCTGATTCTGCCCCTGGCCCTGCTGGTTCTGACCGGCCTGTGCCTGCTGACCCTCACCCTGCTGTGCCTGCTGGCCCTGCCCCTGCTGTCCGGCCTGGGCAATCTGTTGACGGGCGGCCTGGGTGTTGGCAAGCGTCTGCTGAACGGCCTGCTGATCGGCAGCGGCATTTTGCGCATTAGCGACCTGCTGGCTGGCTTGCTGCAACGCCTGGGCTGCGGCCTGGGTATCGCCACGTTCGAGGGCCTGAGCTGCATCTTGCAGGGCCTGGGCTGTTGCCGGATCGGCAGCGGCCAATTGGGCAGCCTGCTGGGCCAGTTCCTGGGCGAGAGCTTCACGCTCCGCCGCGCTCATCTGATTGAGGCTATCGGCCAGACTTTCGAGCTGCTGACGCAACTGATCGAGAGTCGGACGTGGCGTCGTCTGATCATTCGAGAGCTGCTCAAGCCGCCGGGCCAGTTGTTCGAGCGCCGCTTGGCGCAGATCGGTCTGCGGATCGAGCTGCTGGCGGAGCCGCATTTCAGCCTGAGCAATATCGGCCAGAGCTTCCTGGCGATCACCGGGATTGCGGGCCAGCTCCTCCTGCAACTGACGCAGAATCTGTTGTAGCTCTTCACGCTGCTCCGGCGTCAGATCTTGCCGATTCGCCAGTTCCTCTTCGAGCGCAGCCAGTTGCTGATTCACCTCTTCAATCATCTCGGCAACCGCCGCCTGTTCGGCCAGAATCCGATCCATCGGGTTCGGCAAGGTCAACAGGGCCAGCATGACCAGTGCCGGCAGCAACGCCCACAACAACGGACGGCGCGGGATGGTGAACCGAATCTGACGCGGATGCAGTTGTCTGACCAAAGCGCTGGCATCGGCCTGCTGGTAGGGTGCCAGCGGCGTATCGGCACCGGTTTCGTGCAGTTCAATTGCAGTGGAAAGGCGTTCACGCAGATTGAGCAGGAGATCGATGCGTTGAGCTGCCCGGCGTGGGGGAAGCGGCTTCAACAACACAAAGCCGATCATCACCACCAACCAGATCACAAGTGGCGTCAACGACCACCAGACCAGATGGGGAATAGGCGTTATCCAGCCGGCAGCAGCCACCAGCGCACCGACGGTCAAGGCCAGCCAGAGCGTGCGACTGGCCAGCACCAAACCATCGTTAATCCGCAACTTTATGCTCAGCGGGCGCAAATGCCGGCGCAATACCTGATAGGGCAACGGATTAATTGCCTGCGTCATTGTCTATCCTTCCTGCGGCGGTAGAGGTCATACCAGTATCGTACCACACACGTATGACGCCGCAGCCCCCGCGCCGGTTCCGGGTTTGGGATTTCTTTCCCACCTGGAGCGTTCTCCCGGATCATCCTTCACTGGTTACGTCACATGGAGCCTGGATGCCACTGCATTCTACCGGGCAACCGTCGTCGGGGAACCGTCGCTCTATAACCACCACTATCGGGATGGCTGAACGGAATACCGGTAGCCGCTGCGAGCGGTTCACCGGCATCCAGCATCACCCTGAGCGAAGCATTGACAGCTATTCTTCACGGCGCCAGACGTGGCGTTCAACCACCTGACGCACCAGTTCGCCACGTTCCCAGATTTCAACGACCCGTTGACTGATAATCGTCGTTGTCACACTGATCGGCGCCGAAACAGCCGGCGTCGTGATCGTCGGCGTCGTCACCGTCGTAATCGGGGCTGCCGTCGGCGCACTCCCCATCCGGCGTCGGAGCCATGCCCGCCCGGCTTCAACGGCCAGCGTCGCCACACCGAGGGCCAGCGCCGTACCGAGCTGCCGTACCTGCGCCGGCGTCAATGCCAGGGGAAAGGTACGCGGAGCCAGCGCCGCCTGCTCACGCGGAGCCAGCGCATCAGGTTCGGTGAGCGCCGCGCCGCACGCGCCGCAGTACCGATTCTCAAGCGGGTTGCCATGGCGACAGGCCGGACAGATCCGTTCAACCATACGCTCACCTCGTCATCCGTGAATCAATCGTCGGCAACACAGCAGCGACGTTTGTATGTCGCGGTGCTTGTATTATACCAACTTTACGCTGCGGTGGCAGGGAACAGACGCCACGCTGGGAGCGCACGCCTCCGGCGCGCAACACCGCCGGCAATCGCCCACCGTGCCTGCTTCCCGCCAGGTATCGCCACCCTGAACCAGCACACGACAGCACAAACCATCCCGCACCGGTCATTCCCGCCCCCGCTGGGGGCGGGTGAGGGTGGGGGCGATACCCCGCCACATCGCTAGGAGCGCGCGCCTCCGGCGCGCAACACCGCCGGCAATCGCCCACCGTGCTTGCTTCCCGTCAGGTATCGCCACCCTGAACCAGTGTACGACAGCGCAAACCATCCCCCACCGGTCATTCCCGCCCCCAGCGGGGGCGGGTGAGAGTGGGAGCGTTACCCCGCCACATCGCTGGGAGCGCGCGCCTCCGGCGCGCAACACCGCCAGTAACCACCCACCGTGCCTGCTTCCCGCCGGGTATCGCCACCCTGCACCAGCACACGACAGCGCAAACCATCCCACACCGGTCATTCCCGCCCCCAGCGGGGGCGGGTGAGGGTGGGGGCGTTACCCCAATACATCCCTGGGAGCGCACACCTCCGGTGCGCAACACCGCCGGCAACCGCCCACCGTGCCCGCTTCCCGCCAGGTATCACCACCCTGAATCAGTGTGGGACAGCGCAAACCATCCTGCACCGGTCATTCCCGCCCCCAGCGGGGGCGGGTAAGGGTGGGGGCGTTACCCCGCCACGCACCACACTCAACCTTAACCGGCAACGGTATTCACGCCAAAACGTAACGAACATTCCTGGGGACGAATGACACCACCGGGTAGGGGCGGGTTTGGAACCCGCCCCTACCCCGCCGCCCACCACCTACCGACGATCCCTTCGCCCCGCCACCCGCACCTGCACCACCGGTTTCGTTTCCGGTGAAATCTTCTCTGCAAGCTGCGGATCAGCCGCGAGCAGACGGCGCAGTAGTTCGTCAGCGGAAATATCCGGATCAGCGACCTCGATCCTGGCACCCTCAACCACAATCACCACAACCGGCGGGGCAGGAGCAGGTGGATTTGCCGATGCTTTATCGCGCTGCCTGACTCGTTCAGCGATAACGCTGACAATAGGCGCAATAATCCCACTGATCATTGCCACCAGAATATCCTTATTGGCTGCGGCACCTTCAGCAATCTGGCGGATCAGCTCGTAAACATCACCACCCATTGCACCGGTGTAGACCGGCTGGAGAACAACCCCCCGACTGCGCAGATCGGCGAGAACCTGATCGGCAAAGGCACTGACACTCGCCGGATCGGGGCTGGCCGGATCGCTGTCTACGAACTCAACCTGAACCGTAACCTGATCGGACATATCAAAGCTCCTCGCTCAATCACCAACCATCAGCGACGCCTGAGCGCCCGCAATCGCTGCAAACCTCGATACAACCATCGTCGTCCGCGCAGCCGGGCAGTGCGAAGCGCCGGCAGGGCCATAATCCTGGGCCAGAGCAGCCCAAGTGCTGCACCGCCGGCAGCCAGCGCATACACCATAACGGGCGACAGATCAACAGGCGCAGGGTCTAGCAGGTTCAGGAGCAGAAGCGTGACCAGCCAGCCGACCTGAACGCGCCAGAGCACCCGTACCACGCCGGTTGCCTGCCGCCAGCGGAAATAGCCGACGGCACCGAGTACAAGCACCAACCCGGCACCGATCAGAGCGATTTGATCGGGCAGCACAAACCAGGTCAGCACAGCGCAGGCAGCAGTTTCCCAGATCGCCTGCCAGACCAGCCAGCCTCGTGCAAACCGGGTTATGAACGTTTCACGATGGCGGCGGCCCAGCACGGCCTCGAAAATCGCCAGCGCTTCTTCGTAGTAGCGGCGGGCGGTGGGGTAGTCGCCTGCGGCTTGCGCGACCTTCCCCAGTTCGTGCAGGGTGACGGCGGTCTCACGATGGCGGCGGCCCAGCACGGCCTCGAAAATCGCCAGCGCTTCTTCGTAGTAGCGGCGGGCGGTGGGGTAGTCGCCTTCTTCCTGTGCAAGATTGCCCAGTGCGTGCAGGGTGACGGCGGTCTCACGATGGCGGCGGCCCAGCACGGCCTCGGTAATTTCCAAATCTTCCAGGAAGTAGCGGCGGGCGGTGGGGTAGTCGCCTGCGGCTTGCGCGACCTTCCCCAGTGCGTGCAGGGTGACGGCGGTCTCACGATGGCGGCGGCCCAGCACGTCGTCCTTAATCGCCAGCGCTTCTTCGTAGTAGCGGCGGGCAGTGGGGTAGTTGTCGTCGGCGTACATGACCAGGCCGGCAGCGTGGAACAGGGCAGCACTGTCGGCATCGCGCCCTGCCATCTGTGCGTCGAGTAGCCGGCGGATATGATCGCGAAAGGGTGGTGCCGACAATTCCCATTCATCATCGAGGCGCTGGATCGTCTGCGCCAATCCCTGCGCTGCCCGCCGCCAGTCGGCAGCGCAATCGGGGCTGACACTGCGGGCGTAGGCGCCTAACAGCCGGTGGAGACGGTAACCGTCTGCGGATCGCTCGATCAACCCCAGCTCGCGCAGGCGCTGAAGGGCCTGTGTCCCCTGTTCGCACCTGTCTTCATCGGCAGGATCAATCGCGGCTGCCCGCATCAGCACTTCTTCGAGGATTGGTTCCGGCGCAAGCTGGGCGGCTGCCAGCCAGATGGTTCTGGCCAGACTGTCGATGGGATCATCACCCAGGCGCTGATAGCTCAGGGCGAAGGCAGCGACAATACTTGCCCGCTCGGCCTGGGGTAGCCCTTCGCTCAGTTCCTGGTTCAACGATTGGTGCCTGATACTTTCGCTCCGCAGTAGCTCACGATACCTGGTCAGGGTCACGCTGCTTTTCGCCAGATACCCGCCGGCCAGGGTCAGGGCCAGGGGCAGTCCACCCAGTTCTTGAATGATGGCCTGGGCAGCCTTTGCTTCAGCCGGGTCGGCCAGTAGTTGATCAATGGTACAGCCGCGATCTGCGGCGCGCGGGCGCAGCAGTAACGCTTGACTGGCTGCATCGGAGAGGGTGTTAAGGGAGAACGTTCGTACACCGCTGGTAGTTGCCCAGGTCTGGCGACGAGTGGTGATCAGCAGCCGGCTACCACCGCCGCGTGGACGCCATTGGTGCAGTAATGCCGGGTCTTCCAGGTTGTCGAAGATAATCAAACGGCACCCTGGCTGCTCCCAGATCGTCCGTACCAGTTCGGCCCGCTGGTGCAGGCTCAGCCGCTCAGTGTTGCGCGTCCCACCGTCGAAATCCGTACTCTGGCGACTCGATAGTTCGCTCTGGTCATCGTCGAAGAGTTGCAACCCGCGTGTCCCGCCACACGCCGCTATCTGAGCCTCGATGGTGTCAGGGCGCTCCATCGTGAGCCAGAAGATGCCATCAGGAAAGTGATGACGATAGCGATGCACAAACTCAATCGCCAGCCGGGTTTTACCGATGCCGCCGATGCCGGTAATCGCGGGTAGCAGCGCGACATCACCGGCATCGGCGCCGATCAGCATAGCGGCCAGGCGCTGAAGTTCTTCCTCGCGACCGACAAAGTCAGCGTCGGGCAGCGGAACGTGGGGAATCACAAACGGCTGATGGTTGGGGGTACGCACACGGGCGCGATCAGGGTAGTACGCCAGCACCACTCCCTCTGAACGGTCAAATCCGTACTCGCCTGGTTGATAGTCGGCCAGTTCACGCTGGAGCAGCGCGTGCAGGCTTTGCCAGGTCACCCGGCCATCTTCGAGCACGGCAGCCCCGCGCAGGCCATGAAGCAGGGCGGCGCTGTAGCAGGTCGCACCATCGCGTTCGTAGGCTTTTTGCCAGGGGCTGACAGCAGCCAGGGTTTTGCGCATTGAGCTGACGACACCCCGGTTGGTGTCGGGAGCTTGAATATCTAACGCCTGGGCCAGGCGTCGGCGCAGATTGGCTACGACCGGATCGGGGGCGGCATCGCCGACCGCACCGGCGTAGCAACAGTCGAGCACGATCAGCAGCCGGTCGGGAGTGTGATGGCGCAGCACCTTCTCTTGCAGCCACTCCATTGAGAGGTGCGCGTGCGGATCGTCACGCGCATCGTCGGTGCGGAAATTGGAGGTGACCAGGTATACGTCGCTGTGGCCGTGGTGGTCGGTGACATACCGCCCGTGGCCGATAAAATAGATCAGTAACGTGCCGTGCTGACCGGCGGCCCGCCGTGCGTCAAAGATGGCCCTACGCACGGCATCGGTGGTGGCGGCTTCGCCGAGTAACGGCCCACCACCGTGCAGGGTGAAATTGCACACCGATGAGGCCAGCATATCGGCAACCTGACGCGCCGTCTCCTCGGCGTAGCGGAGCGGCGCCAGCCCCGTTTCCGGGCCACCATTGACACCAATCACCAGCGCAATCTTCGGTTGCAGATCACTCATGGTAAGTCCGTGATGTCAGCCAGATCGTTCGGCGATGTCAGTTTCTCTGTGAGTGGCGGAGAAACATGTTCATTATAGCCAATTGTTAAGTACCTGTCACCCGTAGCGCGGCATAGATTTCCGGGTAAGTTCTGACTGGAACCTGTTGCAAAAAATAGCTCCTGGAAGTTATCTCATTCATTCCTGACCAACGCTATGAGCATGATGAACGACACCGAATCCTTGTGACAGCCGGGTCTACGGTGTACCACGCGCCCGGCACGAAGGACGGCTGCTGCGGCAGCATGGCTGCTGCACTCCATACCGAGCGACACGCGCAAGACGTGCGTGTTACAGCATCTGCAAAATCTGCAAAACGTCGCACTCCATACCGCGTACCACGTGCCCGGCACGAAGGACGGCTGTTGCGGCAGCCATGCTGCCGCACTCCATACCACGCGACACGCGCATAACGAGCGGGCAAGGCAACCAATTCGGCGGTGATGGCACTGGAGATGGTTGTCAGCCATCCGCGCTGCCTACCGGCAGTCTGGAAGAGGGTAGCAACGCAGGTTATGTCTATCCTCTGTATTCTCCGTGCCTCTGTGGTGACAAAGGTAGCAACCTGGGTATGCAATACGTTCTCATCAGGCTACGCTGCCGTCTTCGGTTTCGCGTTGGGCACGAAACGGGCCAGAATGATGCCCACTTCGTAGAGGAGATACATAGGCAAGGCCAGCAGCATCAGGTTCACCGGATCACCGGTTGGGGTAATAAAGGCCGCAATAATAATCACAATCACCAGCGCATATCGGCGGTACCCGGCCAATTGGCGGGCGGTGGTCACGTTCAGATAGGCCAGCACATAGATGATGATCGGCAATTCAAACACGATCCCGTTGATCAACAGCAGCATCGAGACCGTCTCCAAAAAGTCGGATAGGGTCGGCTGGGTCTGGATCAATGGCGAATCGGAAAAACCGATCAGGAATTGCAGCGCAACCGGTGTGGTAACGAACCAGCCGAAGGCGATCCCGGCCAGGAAGAAGAGGGTAACAAAGGGGAGTGCGCGATAGATCAGGCGGCGCTCGCTGTCGGTAAGGCCGGGGATAATGAAGGCCAGAATCTGATAGACAATCACCGGCATGGCCAGAATCACTCCCACCAGCAAAGCTACCTTCATGTAGCTGGTAAACTGCTCGGTAGTACCGACCGACTGAATCGGGGCAAACCGGTCGTTGATCGGGGCAAAGGTCAGGATCAGGATGTCAATCAGCTTAATCGGCCCCTGTGGCCAGACAGCGACAAAGCCCAGCACCATCCCGATCAGCACGGCAATACCAGACTTAATCAGCCGGCTCCGCAGCTCGATCAGGTGCTCAACCAGGGTCATTGAGGCATCGTCGGCCCGATTAGCTCTTGCCGGTCGTGTGGTCATGAGGTTACCGTCTCCTCTGTTGCAGGTGATGCAGGTATCTGCGGTTGCCAGTGTTCATCAAGCAAACCACGAGCCTGTAACTGAAAGACAATGGCCTGCAATTCAGCCGCCAGACTGTTCAGCCGGTTGAGCAGGTTATGCAGTTCATCGGCAGAGACAGATACCGGCGCAGTACCGTTTGGGTCGAGAAAAGGCACCTCTTGCGCCGGAGCGTGATCCGCTGTCGTGGACAGCACCGGCTGCTCCTGGGGCGCAGGCGATGGCGTTGCAGAGGTTGTCCCCGCCTCAGCCGGTGCAGGTGCCGGTTCAGCAAGCAAGGCACGGTCTTCCTCAGTAATCGTTTGCACCACCGCCGAGGCTGATGGCGAGGCTGCCATCGGTGTCGCTGCGGGCACAATTGGCTGGGCCGGCGGGCGAATCACCGGTCTGGCAGTGGTTGCGGCGTCATCGAGCACACTTTGTGCCTGTTGCCCAACGGTTTTGACGTCGTCGAGTACACTTTGCGCCTGCTGACCGACGGTCTTAACTTCGTCCAGCGCACTTTGCACCTGCTGACCGGCGGCCTTCACCTCATCGGCGAGTGCCTGCATATCATTACGCACATCGAGTTGATTGCGGGTACGCACCAGCTCATCGCGCAACTGGGCAATCTCGCGTTCAAACTCGCTGCGCATTTCATTGATCATCTGCAATTCGGGTGACTGTTGCTGCCAGGCAAGAAACTTTGCCACCTGCTTGCCGGCAAAGCGCCCTAACTCCGGCAGGCGTTCTGGCCCGAAGAGCACCAGAGCAAGGCCGGCGATCAGGATGAACTCAAAGAGATGAACGTTAAATATCTCCATACGACCCCGTGCTATGTCGGTGCCGATCCGTCTAGTCATATCTTACCACAGGAAGCGGAGCTGTGGATTGTGGAAGGGACGGGATCACCCCCACATCGAGATAGTGATCGCTGAAGGTGCTGTTTTGCTCCGGGAGCTGTGGATTGTAAGGGGGACGGGATCACCCCCACCCTAACCCGCTCCCGCCCCGGCAGGAGCAGGTTCTCAGCTCCTCCCCCCAGCGGGGGGAGGTTGGGAGGGGGGAACGGGATTGCGGTGAACGGGAGTCATTGTGGAGTACGCCCGTTGTCCCTCCCCCGCTCCTCTCCCGCAGTGGGAGAGGAGCGGGGGCCAGGGGGGTGAGGTGAGGGGGCAGGAACTACCGATACAGGACAGGTTCCGCTTTTGCGCACAGGGATAGGGTTGCGATAGCCCGCTGGATGCAGGCACAGTATGCCGGTACAGGTTGGGAGCGCGCCGGAGGTGCGCGCTCCCAGGGGCAACCGGGGCTTCCCGCTGCGCAGGAGAGGAGTCGCGGGTGAGGGCCGATCAAAAACGAACGTAGCACAGGCGTTTGGCCTGTGCTACGGTTGCAGGTACGGTGATACCGCTACTCGTTGCTCTGGTGGGTTTCGAGATAATTCAGCGCGTCAGCGACGGTCTGAATCTTCTCGGCTTCTTCATCCGAAATCTCAACGCCGAACTCTTCTTCAATTGACATAATCAATTCAACCAGATCGAGTGAGTCGGCGTTCAGGTCTTTGGTGAACGATGCCGAAGGTACAACCTGCTCTGGCTCGACACCGAGCTGATCGACAATAATCTTGCGCAGGCGCTCTTCCATCTCAGGCGAAGCCATACGAGTTACATTCCTTCCTTTCAAAGACGGCTATTCCTCAACAGTATCATCGCGGTCGGCCAGGTAGCGCGTTACCACCGTACCGAGCACGCCATTGACAAACCGGCTCGAATTGTCGCTGCCGAACTGTTTCGCCAGTTCGACCGCCTCGTTGATCACAGCTTTTATCGGTGTGCGCTCGACATCATCAATCAGTAACTCGAAGAGGGCAATCCGTAGCACCGCTTTATCAACTCCCGGCATCTGAGCTACCGGCCAGTTTGGTGCTGCCTCCTCGATGATCCGATCCAGATACGAGCGATGCTCCCATGCGCCAAACACAAGTCTCCGGAGAAACTCAGCACTCTCCTGCGACATTGGTTCATCAGTGAGCCGGCGCTCGAGCACTTGATCAATCGCATGATCGGTTTCATCAACTTCAAAGAGGATCTGCAATGCTGCGATCCGTACCCGATGCCGCTGACTTGCCAATCTTGCCCTCCCCATACGCATCCCGTCACCGTTTTATACCGGATTGAGTGTTTCTTTCCATTGGCGCAGTAATTCAGCCACGTAACCGGTATGAATGCGACCTGCCCGGAATTCCGGATCGTCGATCAGCGCCAACTGGAACGGGATGGTTGTTTTAATACCAGTAATCACGCATTCGTTGAGCGCTCGCCGCATCCGGTTGAGCGCTTCGTCGCGTGTGTCGCCAAAGGTAATAATTTTCGCCAACAATGAGTCGTAGGTTCCGGGTGGTGTGTACCCGGAATAGAGGTGGGAGTCGACTCGAACTCCAGGGCCGCCGGGCGGCAAATAGAACTCAACTTCACCACTTGCCGGTAAAAAGTCACGCTCCGGGTCTTCGGCATTGATCCGGCACTCGATTGCGTGCCGGGTTATTTTAATGTCTTCCTGGCGCAGCGTCAAGCGCTCGCCGCTGGCGATGAGTAGCTGCCAGCGCACGAGGTCGATTCCGGTCACCTGTTCGGTGACGGGATGCTCAACCTGGATGCGGGTGTTCATTTCGATGAAGTAGTAGTTGCCGTCCTGATCGAGCAGGAATTCGAGCGTGCCGGCATTCACATAGCCAATCGATTTGATCCCACGCACAGCATCGGCCCCCATCCGCTCGCGCAATTCGGGGGTGACTGCCGGTGATGGCGCCTCTTCAACGATTTTCTGGTGACGACGTTGCGCCGAGCAGTCGCGTTCGCCGAGGTGGATGGCATGACCGTACTGGTCGGCCAGGACCTGGATTTCGACGTGGCGCACGCGGGTGAGGTATTTTTCCAGTAGAAGCGCACCGTTCCCGAACGCTGCCTCGGCTTCGGCACGCGCAGTGGGGAAGGCGCGCTGGAGATCGGCTTCGTCGTAAGCGACGCGCATGCCGCGACCACCACCACCGCCAGAGGGCTTGAGCAGTACCGGATACCCGATCTGGCGGGCGACATCGATGGCCTCTTCGAGCGAGCGAACTTCGCCATCAGAGCCGGGGACGGTTGGGACGCCGGCTTTGCGCATCGTCTCACGTCCAATCGCCTTATCACCCATCAGCCGGATCGGTTCAGGCGGCGGACCGATGAAGGTCAGTTTGCAGTCGGCGCACATTTCGGCAAAGTAGGGGTTTTCTGAGAGAAAACCGTAGCCGGGATGGATCGCATCACATCCCGATACGAGGGCAGCGCTGATGAGAGCCGGAGCGTTGAGGTACGACTTTGCTGCCGGTGGTGGGCCGATACATACCGCTTCATCGGCCAGACGAACGGCCAGTGAGTCGCGGTCGGCAGTGCTGTAGGCGACTACCGTGCGAATGCCCAACTCCTGACAGGCCCGAATGATACGTACAGCAATTTCACCGCGGTTGGCTACTAATACTTTGCGAATCATCAGGACATCACCATTCCACCGTCGATAGTCAGCGTTTGACCGCTGATATATGCGCCGGCATCAGAGGCCAGGAAACAGACAAGTCCCGCAACTTCAGCCGGCTGGCCAAACCGACCGAGCGGGATAGTTGCCAGAATCGCCTTGCGCGCCTCTTCGTTGAGCGCCTCGGTCATCTCGGTTTCGATGAAGCCCGGCGCAATGGCATTCACGGTAATCCCCCGACTCGCCATTTCGCGGGCTGTCGATTTGGTGAAGCCGAGAATACCGGCTTTTGCCGCAGCGTAATTAGCCTGACCAACGTTACCGGTCAAGCCAACCACCGATGTAATGTTGATGATCCGACCAAACCGCTGTTTGGTCATCGGGCGGAGAACGGCGCGGGTGCAGAGAAAGACCCCGCGCAGATTGGTGGCGATCACCTCATCGAAGTCGCTTTCCTTCATGCGGAGAAGTAACGTGTCGCGGGTGATGCCGGCATTGTTGACCAGAATGTCGATCCGACCAAACCGTTCAAGGGTGGTCTTGACCATCTGCTCTACATCTGCCGGTTGACTGACATCACCCTGCACGGCGATGGCGGTGCCGCCGGCAGCAGTGATGGCGGCCACCGTCGCTTCGGCAGCCGCTGCGTTCCCGCGATAATTGACGACTACGGCGGCGCCGCTGCCGGCCAACCGCTCGGCAGTCGCCCGGCCAATCCCACGACTGCCACCGGTGACAATTGCGACTCGCCCACTCAAATCAAGCAGCATGTGTGCTACCCCTCTGCCATCGCAAACAACGTCTTCCCATCGATAATCAGCACATTGCGCCGGCCACTCGCCGCCTTGATCGTATCAGGCGTGAATTCGGTTGACGTAATCACTAATCCTTTCGGAATACCGGCCCGTTTCATATCCTGCAACAGGCTTTCAAGTGTGCCTGGACGCACCTTGTCGGCGACCGATAAGCGCAGCAGGTAGGTTACTCCCTCGTAGGTCAGTTCGAGATCGAGATGCTTATCTTTGTCGATGAAGCGATAGTCTTTGAACTCGAAGCCCTTTTTGCGGAAGAGGTTCAGCACATACGAGCCGAATTGGGGCAGCGAGAGACCCTGCAGGTCTTCGAGGGTGCGCACCACTCCGGGACGTTCGAGACGACCGCCGCGCTCGGCAATCTCTCTCTGCAACTGCCGGTTGCGCTCTTCGGCACGGCCTGACATCACCGTTCCGAAAGCGGGAAACGGGATTAATGCGAAAGCCGAAAAGATAAAATAGATGGAAATGAGGTCAAGTAAGGTTGCCGGTGCGGGCGGTTGGTCAGGATCGAGCTGAATAACCGGCATCGGCGCAATCCCGGCTTCACCAACCAGGCCGTAGCCGATCATAATCGCCAGGCCGAAGAGGAAGGTTAGCAGACCAAGGGCCAGGCCGTTGGCCAGGTACTCACCGCGTACCTTGCGCCCCAGATAGATGCCGGCCATCACCGGTACAACACCGGCCAGAATTTGCAAGATGTTGTTGGCCAGGAAGAGCGAACACCAGGCAATAGCGGTCAGAATACTGACCAACAAGACTTGCGTCCATTCGATGGATCGTATCGAATGAACAATGCGCTGGAATAATGATGGTTTGGTTGCCTGTTCAGACACCGGCTGAGGTGTCGTTTCAACGCTCATACTCATGAGTCCTCTGCTGGTTTAGGCGAGAGGTGACCATTGCGGACACCTTCCCGATCAAGGAGTTCATCAACAGCTTCGCGCAACTTGCCAATGTCGGTAAACGCACGGTAGACTGAAGCGAAGCGAATATAGGCTACTTCATCGAGATCGCGCAAGCGCTGCATCACCGCGTCACCAATAGCCTGCGAACTGATTTCGTGTTCGTCGGTGTTCATGATAGCGGTTTCGACATCATTGACCAGTTGTTCGATGGCCGCCGCCGAGACCGGGCGACGGTAGCAGGCGGTGCGCACGCCGCGCGCAATCTTCTCGCGGTCATACGGTTCGCGTGTGCCATCTTTTTTGACGACCATCAGGCTGACCGACTCGATACGTTCGTAGGTGGTGAAGCGGCGACCGCAGGCACGGCAGCGCCGACGGCGACGGATCACCTCGCCTTCGTACAGTTTGCGCGTATCGATAACATCGGTCTCGACAAAATGGCAAAACGGGCACCGCATGCGTGTAGCCTATCCCTCACTTCTTGCTATGTGGCATTATAGCACAGGCTCATGTTGCTCTGATCTGCACCTCGCGGCCAAAGCTGCGTTTTAACAGACCGCTGCGGCGTGAGGCTTCCCAAATTTCGACGTGGGCATCACCATCGGCAATGACATCAATCACGATCTCGTCGCCGATCTGGACGCGCACGTCACGCACGATCTGGCTCTTGCTCCGTTCCAGGTATTCGGCAAGGCGGAGCATTGCGCTCAGACGGGCGATGCGTGTTTCGTCGTCGGTGGCGAGAATGGGGGAGTAGGCGGTCAGATCGCCCCATCCTTTGCGATGGTTGCGTACCAGGCTGGCGATGATCACAATTTCGCGATGGCTGAAGCCGAGCAGGGTCGCATTGTGAATGAGATACTCGCCGTGTTTGTGATGGTCGTAGTAGCCGACGCTAATGCCAATGTCGTGCAGGATCGCAGCGTAGCCGAGTAGTTCGCGTTCCCAGGCGCCATAGCCGTGCAGGGGTGCCAACTGGTCGAACAGCGACAGACTGAGGTGAGCGACGCGAGCACAGTGTTCCGGTTCGTAGTGGGTCAGCCGGGCCAGGTTGAGTACACTGAACTGTCGTGGTTCGTTCAGCAGGGGCTGCGGTTGATCGGCCAGAAAGTGCTGGTAGAAGATGCCTTCGCGCACGCCTTGACCGCTGACCAGCAGGTACGGGAAATTGCCGCGATCCATCAGGGCAGCGATAATCACGGCGCCGGCCAGCGTTACATCGGCCCGTTCCTCTTTCATACCGGGAATTTGCAATCGTTCGCGACGGGAACGGCGGGCGAGTTCTTCGGTAATGCGCTCTACCGCCTCGCGGGTGAGCTGATAGCCGTGGACACGTTCAAGCGGGTAGGCCCGTTGTTTCTGATCGATGCGGGCCAACTGGCGTACCGTACCACCAATCCCACCTAAACGGCCATTGCTCAGGTCGGGCAGCCAGTCAAGGGGAGCAAAGGCATCACGCGCAGCCGCACGCAGCCGCCGCAGATCGGTGCGACTGATCGGATCGCTCTGCACAAACTGCTCGGTGAAGCGCACCACACCGGCCTGCACCGAAAAGCTCCGCGTCAGTTTCCGGTCAGCCACCGCCATCACCTGGGTCGAACCACCACCAGTATCAAAGAGCGCACCGTGCTGGATCGGCAAGGCATTGATTGCACCGAGGTAGCCGAAATACGCCTCGTCCTCGGCAGAGATGATGCGCAGATCGAGCGGGGTTGCCGTGCGCAACGCTGCCCAGAAATCAGCCTGATTCGCTGCTTCGCGGATGGCACTGGTGCCGACCGCAATCACCTCATTGACGCCGGTCGAGATGCAGAGTGAATAGAACATGCGCAGGGCTTCAACGGCACGCCGAATCGGTGCCGGTTGCAGCATGCGAGAGGGGCCAATGCCCTCGGCCAGACGGACAGTTTCGCTCACTTCGTCGGTCAGGCGAAAACAGTGTCCCGGTTCATACGCCATCACAATCAGACGAGTGGTATTGGAACCGAGATCGATCACACCGAGTTTTTGCATAGGATTGATCCTGTGAGTGTTGCCATATCAAGGATAAGTATACACGAAACTGCTGGTAGTAAAGGGCAAGGGGAGCATCACCAGCGAGATACGAAACAAGCGTCCAGATGCTCTGATTCCCTGGTCAGCACCTGAGAGGCGTTGTGTTCTCCGTGCTGATGTGGTTTTATGAACGCAACTATGGCGTTGATTGTGTCATCCACTTCCCACGCCGAGCCAGGCCAGCAGCATCATACCGGCACTGCCAACAAGCTGACCAATACTCCAGAAGCCGAGGCTGTTCCAGGCGGTGGGATCAGCCCAGGCGTTGCGGCGAAGACGTGCGATCAGCCATAGCCCGATTGGTGCAGTGGCGAGCGGTGCTGCGGCAACGAGTGGTGGCAGGCCAGCGACGAACAGTAACGGCAGGCTGATCAGCGCCGCGCCGATGGCGTAGCTTTGCCATTGCGCTGCCCGTTGGGGGCCGAAGATCACGGCCAGCGTGCGTTTGCCGACCGCCCGATCACCGGTGACATCGGGCAGACTGACGGCAATTAGCATCGCGAACTGAAGCAGGCAGAGCGGGATGATGGTTAAGAAGATGGACGGGCGGAGCGTACCGGTTTGTAAACTGAAGCCGACCAGGGCGGTTCCGCCCGGCACCAGCAACGCCCCAACCGCTTCGCCCCAGCCGCGCCGATGCAGGTAGAGTGGCGGGCCGCTGTAGACCCAGGCCAGAGCAATCGCAAGAGCGAACAGTGTGCCGGATAGGAGCGGTTGGGGTGCAGAGAGGGTGCTGAGCGTAGCCAGCAACAGGGCGATACACCCCCAGCCGATGGCTGCGATCAGCGCGGCCTGCGCCGGCAGATGACCCTCTGGCAAGACCCGGCTCCCGCCCGACCAGTGGGTTGGGGTAGGATTGGCCCGGTCGGCCTCATGGTCGAAGTAATCGTTGCTGTAGTGGTTCATCAACTGCGCACTCAGGGTGGCCGCCAGACCGAGGAGCGCCAGACCGGGATCGGTGATGGGAAGACCAGCGGCAGCAACACCCACCCCGTAGAAGATCGCACCGCCGATGAGATGCAGGGGGCGGCCAAGCCGGATCAGCGCCAGGATTGGGTGAAGCCATCTCATCATCAGAGGGTATACGTCAGACGATAAATGCTAAGCAGGGCAAATTCGGTATAAAAAATCCCCCACAGAAACATATAAAAACTGGCAATCGATTGCCGGCGTTGCAGATCAACGCGCATACTGACCAGCCAGAAAACACTGATAACGACCACATGGCTGAGGGCCAGGAACGCGGCGGCAAAAGTCGGCAGCGACCAGAGACCGACGGCAATCGGAAGCAGATAACAGGCGGTGAGCAAGATTCTGCCCAGGTGCAGCACTCGCTGCGGGCCGAGGCGCGTGGTCAGGGTCTCGATCTGATACAACCGATCACCGCGATCATCGGGCAAGTCTTTATAGAGCGCGATCACCATAGCGAAACCGAAAAAGAAGGTTGCCACCAGGATCAGGGTCGTGATCGGCAATTCGCTATCTAACCAGTACTGATAGTGGAAGGCCAGGCCGAGATTGGCAATCACCCCGCGGGCACCGGCAATACTGAGGGCCGCAGCGAGGGGATGACGCTTCAAGCGCAGCGGGGGGAGCGAGTAGAGTGAACCGATCAGCGCGATGATACTCACCGTCCACCAGAGCGGTGGGCCGAGCATAGCCGCACCGGTCAGGGCAATAAACAGGGCACTGATAACAATACGTTGCGCAGCATCCGATGAAAGCTGACCGGCAGCAACCGGTAGCCATGGCTTGTTGATCCGATCAATCGCCACATCGGTCAGTTGATTCACGCCGACTACGTAGAGATTGAGCGCCAGACAGACAACGAGCGTCACCCCGACCAGTCCCACCAGTTCGAGCGTTGGTGGGTGCCAGCCGATCACGATGATCAGCATGGTCAGAACCTGGACGCTGGTAGCAATGACGGTGTGGGGACGGGCAAATTCAATGAGCAGGCGTAGCTGTTTGCGCATGCGAGAACCGTCGTGTTCGTTCAGTTGCAAACCGAACGAATAATGTTTTAGATAAAAACTTGAAATCTAAAGATTCTGCTATCTCTATAATACGCTGAAGAAGAAACATCGTCAATAGTGAGTAGAAGGGGCGACCGGTAAGTCGCCCCTGGGGGGAGAAGAAACGCAAACCTTGCTGCCAGTGATTGGCTACTCCGCAATGATGGAGATAGCATTGTCTTGCCATCAACCTACCCACTCTCCTCTGCGGCCCAGGTGCTGGCGACCAGCCGGAAGATGTCCGATTCGGTGATAATCCCGATCAGCCGTCCGTTGTCCATCACCGGTAGACCACTGACGCGGGCGCGGATCATCATGGCTGCCGCTTCGCCAATCGATGCGTCGGCGGCGACGGTGATGGGGTTGGGGGTCATGTATTCGGCAACCGTCTGTCCGGCCAGGCTGAAACGGGCCATACGGCGCTCTTCCTCGCTGCGCGGGTGGCTCATGGCCTGCTCGATGTCGCTACGGGTAATGATGCCGACCAGCGCTCCATCTTTATCCACGACCGGCATCCGGCGGATTCCGCGGGCGCGCATCCGCTCGTAGGCGGCTAAGACAGAGAAATCTGGCGTGACGGTGACGGGATTTTCGGTCATCCACTCGGCTACACGCTCGGTCTTTGGCATATGATGCTCCTTCGGAGTGACTCCGTTCGTCTTCTCGTCTATAGTATAGCTGTCCGGGTATCGCCACACAGAAAAGAAATGCTCACTTCGGGGGTAGCTCCGGCGACGGGTGGATGTGAGGCGCTGCAAGCAGCACACTCCCTCGAAAGAGTGAGCCAGAATCGCTCGTTGCAGGGTAGCGTGATCTGGTCGCCGTCACTATGCTGAAGATGTGCCGGCAAGCGGAATCGCGAATGGAGTAACGTTATGGATCGCAAGCGCATCAGGAAATGGATCGGTTGGGGGACGGGGGTACTCTTTGCATTAACAGGGCTATTCCTGATCGTGGTGGGATTACGTGAGCTACTAGCGGGTGATACGTTGTTTGGGGCGGCATTGATAATGCTAGGCGCTGCCGTTATCCCCGCTGCCAACCCGTTTCGCTCGCCGTCGAACGATGGTGAAGGTAGGGGAACGGAGTGAGCGCTATGGATCGGATCGAGACGGTTATGCGGTGGGTGCGCCGGGTGTCGCGCGTGCTCGTCGTGGTGACAGCGCTACTCCTGATGGTGATGGGAGTACGTGAACTGCTGGCAGGTGATGCGGTGTTTGGGACGGCGTTGATCATGCTAGGCGTTGCCGGTATCCCCGCTGCCAACCCGTTTCGCTCGCCGTCTGCGGGGAGAGCAGACGGATTAGCAGGGCAATCAAGCCGTGAGCAATTTACCAGTCTGGTCACGCAACTGATCGCAGCCGGTTTCGGGCTGGTTGCCATCATTGCCACCCTGCTGATCATCTTCGGCCCGCGTGCGCTCAGCGACCTCGGCTGGACGGAATATGCCCTGCACTACACCGCCCTGGGTGTGGTGGTGGTGGTTGGCATGGTGTTTCTAAGCATCCTGATGCTCATGCGACGCCTGATCCTGCCGCGGTTGCAACAGGAGATTGAGGAGCGAGCACAACAACTCAGTGAGCGGCAATCGCTCTTGCTGGCCCAACTGCGCGAGGCGGCAGCGCAAGAGGAGCGGAACCGGCTGGCGCGTGATCTGCACGATACGATCAAGCAGCAATTATTCAGCATCAATATCGCTGCGGCAACCGCTCAAAGTCTGTATGAGCGCGATCCGGTTGGTGCTGCCCAGCATATTCAACACGTGCGTGACCTGTCTCAGGCGGCGATGGCCGAGATGAAAGCATTGCTTACCCAACTGCGCCCGCAACCCCTGGCAACCATTGGCCTGATCGAGGCAATTCGCGAACAGCTTGAAGCACTCCATTTTCGGGCAGAGGTCAGCACCGCATTGCACCACGATGGCTTCCCGGATGAAGCGTTGCTGCTCCCCGGTACTCAGGAGACGGTATTTCGGGTTATTCAGGAGGCACTCTCGAACGTGGCCCGTCACGCCCGTGCCCGTCATGTGCAGGTCTCATTTGGGCAAGAGATGGTTGCCGGCAGATCATGGCTGACGGTGACCGTTGCCGATGATGGGCGGGGCTTCGATCCGGCAACCAGTACATTGGGGATGGGAATGACCAATATGCGTGCCCGAATTGAAGCGCTCGGTGGCGAGCTGGCAGTGCGCTCAGCGCCACATGCCGGAACGACAATCCAGTTTCGGATTCCGCTTGCCGAACAGGAGAGTCAACACGAGAAGGAGGTACGTATGCGCGAGGAGCGTTTCCAGCACATCTTCACCATCAGTGGTCTGACTTCCTTGACCGGTATAGCATTCGTTATCGGTGGGCTATCATTGACGCTAGCACTCCAGAACGCACCGCTGTACTTTGCAGGTATCGGTATTCTTGGTGTGCTGATCGGTGTTGGGCTGTTGCCGGTGATGATGAACCGGCGGCGGCGGGCACGTCCCTGGGCAACGCATTCGATCTGGCAAACGTTGCTGCGCTTCTACGACCTATTGACGGTGGGTTTCTTGCTGTCGATCATTGCCTGGGTGACATTCTCCATAAAGGCGTTTGCGCTCACGTTTCTGCTCGGAGTCGGGATTGTCGGTGTAGCAATTGCACTCATCCGCACACACCGCATCCTCAACGACCGCATCACAGAATGGGCAACGCAATCTACGTTGCGCACGCAGGTTCGGGAAAGCTGGTTCTTTCTGGGATTTGTGATCGGTTTTCAAGTGCTGGTCTACAGCGGGTTGTTCGGCTCGATGCAGGCAGTGTACCTGTTCCACGATACGCTTGATCGAAGCTGGTTTGTGTCGCTCCTGGCGATTGGTTATCCGCTGGTGATGATTCCGTACAGTGTTATCGGTCTGGTTATCAGTTATCACCACCTCCGCCGGTTAACAGCACTTGAAGGTAAGTCGTCTGTGGCTGAACCGGTGGTGGATAGCGGATTGCGCCGTCTGCGTCGTACAGCCATCCTACTCACACTGGCCTACCACATCCTGTGCATCAGCGTCGGGGTACTGATCGAATTCCAGGTGCCATTCGGCGGCGTAGCGGCGCTTGTTGCGCTGGTGATACTGGTCGGCAAGTGGTGGATCGAACGTTCACTGACCGCACGAATTGCCGAATGGTCATCTCGCTATAGTCAGTTGTCGGCATTGACAATGTACGGTACGTTTCTCTTCACCTACATCTTTAGCTTCCTGGGGTTGCTGATAGGTGCGGCGATTGCGATGAGCCAGGGCGGGATTGACGCATCGATCCAGGATGCTGTGATCGATAGTTCACTTGCCGCCCTGCCAACCGCAGCGCCGTGGATGATCGTCGGTTTTGGCACCTGGTGGCTGGGAGTCTTCCCGTACCTGTTGCTCCAGACCATCAACACCTTGCGTCGTTTGCAGATCGTAGCGCGAGAGCAAGCGGACACGGCACAATCACTGTCAGATGGATAACGAGATGTGGATATGGATGCGGAAGCTTTGCTTCTGCATCCACATATCGCAGATCGGGTTTTGTGGGAGGGCAACGCTCTCTTCATCTGGTTCGTCACATCAGTGGTGAGCAGGATGAAGCGTTCTCTGGCAAGCAGATCACAGGCAAAGGAGTAGTACGGTGGCACACGTCATTCAACCGACGCGAAAGCATGACCGGATCGATCTTCTCGATATGTTACGCGGTTTCGCACTATTGGGCATTCTGCTCGTCAATATGGGCATCTTCAGTTTTCCGTTCCTTGCCCTGTTCACCGGCACACCACGTGGCGAAGGTGTTGTTGATCGCGTGAGCGAGTTTCTCATTCTGGCGCTGGCAACCGGTAAGTTTTACCCACTGTTCTCGTTTCTCTTCGGGTTGGGTATGTGGATGCAGATCGAGCGGGTGGAAGCAGCGGGGGGCAGACCGGGGCGATTTATGGTGCGCCGCCTGATGATCCTGTTGGGCCTGGGACTGATGCATGCGCTCTTGATCTGGAACGGTGACATCCTCTTTATATATGCACTGGTGGGTTTGGTGGCGCTCTTGTTTCGGCGGTTACAACCACGTACCTTGTTGATCTGGGCCGCAGTGCTGTTTGGGCTGCCAATTGTGCTTGGGTTGGGATTCACAGCTCTCAGCCTGTTGCTCGGTGGCTCCACTGCTGGCGTAAGTGGTGAGACCGATCAATTCATGGCAATGATAAGCGATCTCGAACAACGGGCCATTGCAATCTACGGTAGCGGCTCGTGGGGAGAGATCTTTGGCTGGCGTGCGCTTGAGTGGATCGCTGCAACGGTGTTCTACTTCTTCAGCGGGAATGTGTTGCAAATCCTGGCCTTTTTCCTGATCGGGATGTATGTCGGAAAGCGGCGACTTGTACAGCACCTGTACGAACAACCGGCTGTGCAGCGGCGACTGCCGTTTGGTGGGATGTGTCTGGCAATCGGTCTGGTGGCTAACCTCGCACTGGCATGGCTGGTAATGTACGGCAACCTCGACAGCATCCTGGTCGGCTTACTGCAACAGTTGTTACTTATCGCCGCCCCCATCCTTACGTATGGGTATGTAGCAATGATCATTGGCCTTACTCGCAGCGATACCTGGCGACGCTGGTTGCAGCCGCTGGCAGCAGCCGGACGCATGGCGTTGAGTAACTACATTGGGCAATCGATCATCTGTACCTTCATCTTCTACAGTTACGGGCTGGGATTGTTCGGTCAGGTTGGTGCCTTCAACGGCCTGCTTCTCAGCCTCGTGATCTGGATTGTACAATTGGGGCTAAGCGTGGTGTGGTTGCGCTTCTTCCAGTACGGGCCACTCGAATGGGTGTGGCGTAGTCTGACCTACGGTGTCCCACAACGGATGACCCCTCAGCCACAGCAGTCGTCGGTGGGTTGATAGCCGGTTCTGGCAGGTAACAGGGAGAGACCAGATGAGTCCGATTCGCGTTGCCCTGGTTGATGATCACAGCATTGTTCGGCGTGGACTGAGTGCGTATCTTGCCGCTCAACCCGATATTGTGGTTGTGGGTGAGGCGGCGAATGGTGAGAGTGCCCTGCAGATGGCATCGACCTGGCAGGCGGATGTGATTGTGATGGATGTACTCATGCCGGGTGGAATCGATGGGATCGAGACTACCCGGCAGCTCAAGCGCCTGATTCCACACACGCACATTATCATTCTGAGCGGGTATGCCGATGATGCGCGGGTGATTGGTGCCTTGCGCGCCGGTGCAATCACGTACATCGAAAAAGAGAGTCAACCAGAGCAGCTTCTCGAAGCGATTCGGGGTGCGATGGCGGGGAAAGCAGTGCTGGCACCGGCATTGATGCAACGGATTCTCGAAGCTCAAACGTCCAAAGCCGCTGATACATTGACCGAACGCGAGCGCGAGGTGTTGAAACTGGTGGCCGAAGGTCTCACCAATGCCGAAATCGCGAGTCGGCTGACCGTAAGTGAAGAGACAGTCAAAACCCACGTCGCCAGCATTCTGCGCAAACTCGGTCTGGCTCATCGCACGCAAGCAGCGATCTATGCGCTACGGCATGGATTGGTGAGTTGATGGATACCGGTGGTGGTACGCAGCGGTAGGGATACGGCATGCCGTGCCCCTGCCGCATCAATGCGCTCCATCGTAGCGGAAATGTAGTCCAGCCTGAATCCTGGGCTACCTGTGCACAACAAATTCACCCCCTACCTCCCATTTCCTATCTTCTACCTTCTACCTTCTATCTCCTATCTCCTATCTCCTATCTCCTATCTCCTATCTTCTATCTCCTATCTTCTATCTCCTATCTTCTATCTCCTATCTTCTATCTCCTATCTTCTATCTCCTATCTTCTATCTCCTATCTCCTACCTCCTCCCTCCTACCTCCCCGCCCCCATCAAGGCCAACAGCACACCACCAGCTACCACACTCGCAATCTGGCCGGCGGCGTTGGCTCCCATTGCGTGCATCAGCAGGAAGTTTTCAAAATCTTCTTCGTTTGCCAGCTTCTGCACCACCCGCGCCGCCATCGGAAAGGCGCTGATTCCGGCGGCACCGATCATGGGGTTGAACCTTCCACGGCTCAGGAGATTCAGGAATTTGCCGAACAGGAGACCGGCGGCTGTGTCGAGGGCAAAGGCCAGCATACCCAGGGCCAGGATCGCCAGCGTTGCCGGTTGCAGAAAACGGGTTCCCTCCATGGTTGAGCCAATCGCCAGGCCGAGGAAGAGGGTGACAATATTCGCCAGCTCCTGGGCCGAGGTGTTGGTTAAGCGCTGTACAACACCCGATTCGCGCATCAGGTTGCCCAGCATCAGCATGCCGATGAGCGGAATGGCGAAGGGTACCAGAATACCCACAATTACGGTGGTCACGATGGGAAACAGAATACGTGTGCGGCGGCTGACCGGACGGGTGACGTATGCCATCCGAATCTGTCGTTCTGCCGGTGTGGTGAGCGTGCGGATAATCGGCGGCATAATCACCGGCACCAGCGACATATAGCTATACGCAGCAACCGTAATTGGGCCGAGGAGGTGGGGGGCCAGCAGGCTGGAGACGTAAATTGAGGTTGGCCCGTCGATGGCGCCGATAATCCCAATCGAGGCGGACTCTTCACGACTAAATCCCAGTGCCAGCGCGAGCAAGAGCGTGCCGAAGATGCCAAACTGCCCGGCAGCCCCTGTTAACACCATGCGTGGGTTGGAAAGGAGTGGGCTAAAGTCGGTTAGCGCACCTATGCCGATAAAGATCAAGAGGGGGAAGAGTTCATTACCAACACCGGCATTGTAGAGAATAGTCAGCAAGCCATCCTCACCTGCTAACGGCGAGAGTGGGAGATTGGCCAGGAGCGCACCGGCACCAATCGGCAGGAGTAGAAGCGGTTCATACTGATGCACTATCGCCAGATAGAAGAGCAGGGCGGCAATCCCTATCATCACCAGAGATTGCCAGGAAAGCGCACCAATGCCGGCGAAGATGCTGGCGATCAATTCACTCATAGATCGTTCCATTCTCTGTTATTCAATCTGAGCCAGCGGTTCACCGTATCCGACACTTTGCCCGGTTTTGACCAGGATGGCAGAAATGACGCCATCACGTGGCGCACCGATGCTGTTATTCATCTTCATGGCTTCCAGGACGATGACCGGTTGACCGCGTTTGACCCGTGTACCAGGGGTGACTACGATCTGCAAGATTGTGCCCGGCATCGGTGCTCGAATAAGCTGATCGCTAACGGTCGTTGGTGGCGGAATGGACGGTGCGGGCGATGCGGGCGGCGGTGTTGGAGTGTTTGGTACCGGTGGTGATACAGCCGGTAGCGGTGCCGAACGGGGTATGGGTTCACTTACCTCACCACTCTCGGTCAGTTGCACCTCGAATTCGCGGCCATCGATCTGGACGATAAAGCGGTCACTTCCCGTCTCGGTGACAGCCACCGTGTAGGATTTACCGTTAACTGTTAATTGATAACGGCGCATAGCGTTCTATCTCCTTCGCTGCCAGCTCTGATTCTGGCGCGTGCGACCGGCGGCAACCCAACGACTGGCAAAGAGCAGACTCCCCGGCCAGTAACTGCGAACAGTTGGTGCAGCTTCCTGGCGTAAGGTTGCGGCGTGGAGCCGCACTGCAATGGTAATAGCGGCAAGTTCTTCCGCTGAAAGTGAGCCGGCAGTCGTTACCTCTGGTTCGGGTTCTGGCGTCAGGTCTGGCGATTCTGCGGCGGCTGGCTGATCGAAACGAATGAGCAGGTTGAGAATGCCCCACAGTAATGCCAGGACACTAAACACCAGACTCATCCCTGTGACGGTGATGGTCAGGCCAAAACTGAAATCATTCATCGCCTTGCCCCCAGCTTATGATGGGTACAACCCGTGTTTACGGGGTGGGTTCTGCTGCACTTTGGTGCGCAAAATCTCAAGCGCACGGATCAGCCGTGGTCGGGTTTCAGCCGGTTCGATCACCTCGTCAATCTGACCCAGATCGGCGGCGTGATAGGGGTTGAAGTACCGGCGGCGGTAATCAGCGATAAACTGCTCCATCAGTTGAGCAGGATTCTCGGCGGTGCGCAATTCTTCACGGCGCAAAATGCGTACTGCGCCTTCTGCCCCCATCACCGCAATCTGGGCCGAGGGCCAGGCAAAGTTGAGATCGCAGCGCAACTGTTTGCTTGACATTGCGACATACGCTCCACCAATTGCCTTGCGCACGACAACCGAAATTTTGGGTACAGTGGCTTCGCTATAGGCGTAAATAATTTTCGCGCCGTGGCGAATCACACCACCGTACTCTTGTTCTACGCCGGGCAGAAATCCCGGTGTATCAACAAAGGTGATGAGCGGGATATTAAAGGCATCGCAGATACGGACAAAGCGGGCAATTTTATCGCTGGCGTCAATATCAAGCGCACCGGCCATCACTGCCGGCTGGTTGGCAACAATCCCGACGGCATAGCCATCAAGACGGGCAAAGCCAACCACAGCATTGGGCGCGAAGAGCGGCTGGATTTCGAGAAAGCTATCGTAGTCGCAGATCAGGTTGATCAGGGTATGGATGTCGTATCCCTGCCGCTCGTCTGCCGGTACCAGGCTATTGAGGGCCGGCTCAATCCGATCAGCGCGGTCGTAGGGCATGATCTGGGGTGGGTCTTCATTGTTGTTCTGCGGCAGATAGCTGAGCAGCCGCTTGATCAACTCAATCACGGCCCGGTCGTCGGCTGCCGAGAGATGCGCGACACCGCTCCGCACGCAGTGTACCGCCGCGCCACCCAGCTCTTGCGTCGAAAGTTCGCGCCCGGACACTGCTTTGATCACATCAGGCCCGGTCAGGAACATATACCCGGTTGACTCCGACATAATCACGAAGTCGGTTAAAGCCGGCGAATAGACAGCGCCACCGGCGCAGGGGCCAAGGATTGCCGATATTTGCGGCACAACGCCAGACGCCATAACATTGCGCACGAAGACCTCACCATACGCCGCCAGGGAGCGAACACCTTCTTGAATGCGGGCACCACCAGAGTCGTTCAACCCGATGATGGGAATACCGCTCTCGATAGCCAGGTCTTGCATGCGGCAAATCTTATTCGCCTGCACAGCCGAGAACGATCCACCCATCACGGTAAAATCTTGCGCAAACACGGCAACACGGCGACCATTGATCTTGCCGAACCCGGTCACGATCCCATCACCGGGCACCCGTTGATCCTCATCGCCGAGAGGGCTGCTGGCAAGGGCACCAATCTCCTGAAAGGAGTTGGGATCGAGGAGCAATGCCAGTCGCTCACGAGCCGTCAATTTCCCGCGGGCATGTTGTTGGGCAACGCGCTCAGGGCCACCACCTTGCAACGCTCGTTCGCGTAGCCGAAAGAGTGTTGCGAGCTGTTCTTCAGGAGTTTCCACTACCACACCTCTTTGTATGCTGTTATTGCAGGCAAAGGCAGTATAGAAGAGATTGAGGTGTGGCGAGGAAAAGAATTCACTACTACAGGCAAATGTTTAGTGACGAACAGTATCGTCGTGGTCAGATGAGGGAAATGGTTGGCGTTACACGCGGGACAGACGAACGATTATAACGCCGCCCAGACGTCAGGCTCTGGCTGTTCTGGAAAAGGCGACGTGGCATAGGTTGAATCCTGTGCCACGTCGAAGCGTTTCCGCGCTATATTTCTGTATGCAAGCCCGGTCTACCCGGCACCTCCACCTGTGGCCAGCACAAACGCCATTGCCAGCAGTGCCAGCGTGTTTTGCAGCATGTGAAACAAAACGCTGGGCCAGATCGAGCCGCTCTGCTCGCGCAGATAACCGAGGCACAATCCGGCCACGAAGAGACCGGGTACCAGCACCGGAATGAAATGGACGACGGCGAAGATCGCGGCGCCGAGCACAATCGTGACCGCAGCACTGAAGCGGCGGCGTAGCAGGTGGTGGATCACCCCGCGGAAGAAGAGTTCTTCCACCAGGGGCACAATCCCGGCCACCAGGATCAGGAGTGCCAGTAACTCACTCAGGCCGAATGGTTGCCCCCCAGAGAGACTTTCGATCTGAGGGTTTTGGAACTCACCGAAGAGCAAAACCACACCGAGATTGGTTAGAAACATCATTCCCATCCCGAAAATGAATACCGGCGGGACGAGAGCCAGATACATCCAGTGCGGCCATTGAAGACCCAAATCGCGCCAGCCGGCACGCGGCCCGATCACGGCGAGAATTGCACCGCCGATAATCAGGTAGAGCAGCATACCCGCCAGGTAAACCGGTAGGCTGATGAAACCGCGTGATGTATCCCAGTTGGCGATGTCGGCAACAAAACGCAGGCCCAGTATCGTAAGCGAGCCGCCAACTCCGATGACTAACAGGGTAATGAACAGATCACGCCAGCCCCACCCCGGCGTCAGCGACGGTTGTGGCTGGTCGAGTGAATTATCGTTGATCATGCTGTGGAAACTCCTTGTAGCAATGCCACGACATTGGCACCCAGGGCTTCGAGCGCATAACCACCCTCTTGCACAATCAGTGTTGGCAGACCGAGTTGGGTAATTGATCGACCAATCGTTCGATATGCTTCGGTGGTCAGTGCAAACCCGCCCAGGGGGTCGCCGGCAAAAGTATCGAAGCCGGCAGAAACCACCAGGTAGCGCGGGCCGTAATCGGCAATCGCCTGCAATGCCTGATCGAGCGCTTTGAGATAACCGGCATCATCAATCCCTGCCGGTAGCGGGAAATTGAGGTTGTACCCTTCACCGGCCCCGGCCCCGCGCTCGTCGGCGTAGCCGAGGTAGTACGGATATTCGTAAGCCGGATCGGCATGGAGCGAGACGGTCAGCACATCATTGCGTTCGTAGAAGATGCTCTGGGTGCCGTTGCCGTGGTGATAGTCAATGTCGAGCACAGCAACAGTCGGTGAACGCAATGCCCACGTTGCATCACCGCTCGTCTGGCTACGTGCCAGGTAGTCGGCAGCCAGCGCAGCGTTATTCAGGTAGCAGTAGCCACCGGCCATCGCCGCCGCAGCGTGGTGGCCCGGCGGACGGCAGAGGGCATACGCACTAGTATTACCGGCGAGCAATGCCGCCGCGCCGGCCAACGCTGCTCCCGCCGCCGAACAGGCAGCGGTGAAAGTGCCGGCGGTGATGGGGGCGCTCAGGTCAAAGGTGTAGCGTCCGGCAGCCGCCTGCGGGCAGTCGCTGCGCAACCGTAACCCCGGCAATGGCCATGCCGATGGGAAGACTGGCGCCGACAATCCGGCAGCCTGCCAGCGTGCGCTGCCATTAGCCAGATACTCCAGGTAGTCAGCGGTATGGATTGCCGCCAGATCGGCAATGGTAGCAGGTGACGCTACAATCGGCGGTGCAAAACCTGCCTCTGCCAGTGCAGCCAGGATGATCGCGACCCGCTGCGGTGTTTCGGCATAGGGCACGACACGACCGTCGAGTATCTCGAACGGCGGGTTGTGATGGTGATGGTCAGCACTCAGAAAGATGTTCATAGCTATATTGTAACGCAACTTGGGGGGAGGAGAGAGGAAAGAGGAAAGAGGAAATAGGAAATAGGAGATAGGAGATAGGAGATAGGAGATAGGAGATAGGAGATAGGAGATAGGAGATAGGAGATAGGAGATAGGAGATAGGAGATAGGAGATAGGAGATAGGAGATAGGAGATAGGAGATAGGAGATAGGAGATAGGAGATAGGAGATAGGAAGAGAGAGTCTGCTCTTGCCCGCCGGAGGCCAGCCAGGAACACGCCCGGCCCCCGCTTCCCCGCCGGCAGGCCAGCCCCGGAGGGGCTTCCACGGCTTGAGGCAGGATTTTAACCTGCCGATGATAACCCCGTTGGGGCTATCCAGGAACACACCCGGCCCCCGGCTTCCCCGCCGGCAGGCCAGCCCCGGAGGAGCGTGCATGCATTGAGGCAGGGTTTCAACCCACCGCCCTTACATCCTACTATCCCGTCTTCTGCTATACTGACGCCGCGGCATTCAGATATGGCCGGAGGAAGTGATGAAAATCTACAAAGCTCGCGCACCGATGCGTATCGGCTTTTTCGGCGGCGGTACTGATGTCAGTCCTTACGCTGAAGAGCACGGTGGTAAGGTGTTGAATTGCACCATCAATCTCTATGTCCGTTGTATGCTGACCACCAGCACCACGCCTGGCATTCTGATCCGTTCGCTCGATTTGCAAGAGGTCAGCCGGCAGGTGAGTGATCGTGAATGGGATGGCAAGCTGGCGTTGCCGCAGGCGGTGCTCGATGCACTACCACAGTTGCGCCCGACAACAGCCGGTTACAAGATTACTATGTTCAGCGATGCACCACCCGGCTCCGGCCTTGGCTCGTCGTCGGCGCTGGTGGTCAGTATGCTGAAGCTGCTGTACGCAGTCGCCGGACAAAATGCCGATCCACATCAACTGGCTGAACTGGCGTACCGGATTGAACGGGTCGATCTGGGTATTCCCGGTGGTCGGCAAGACCAGTATTCAGCCGTGTTTGGCGGTATGTGTGTGTACCACTTTGGCCGGGATCGGGTGATCGTTGAGCCGGTGCTCAGCGACCAGACGGCACTGCTTGAGCTAGAAAGCTGTCTGATCCTGGGATATATTGGAGATCGCCAGTTGCTCACTCGTCACCTGATGACCGATCAGGTACAACGGTTGGTCAAGGGCGATACCTTGCGTCTGCATCACGAAACCAAAGCCTTCGTCGATACGGCGGCCCGTCTGCTGCGTGAACAGCGGATTGCTGATTTCGGGCGACTGCTTCACGATGCATGGGAAGTTAAAAAGGCGTTTTCACCCCATATTGCGCCCCCTATCGTTGAAGAGGTTTACGCCCTGGCCCGTAAGCACGGGGCCTGGGGCGGTAAAATTTCGGGTGCCGGCGGTGGTGGGTTCATGGTCTTTGCCTGTCCCTTCGACCGGCGACTGGCTATTGAGCGGGCCTTAACCGAGGCTGGCGTGATTGTCCGTCCATTCTCGTTTGTGACTCATGGTGTGCAGTCGTGGGTGGTTGAAGAGCCGGATGTGTAGGTGAGACACTGTAACCATGCCCGGCCTTGCAAGGCGACTCGGTGAGCGTGGTACAATGCGGCGATGATGTAACAATGTCAGGCGCGGTACCCGCGCTCATCAGGTATCGTTAACGATGGCAACTTCTATTTGGAAACGAGTTCATCTGACAACTGCTCATAGTCAGACGCGCCGCCTGTCGGGTGTTGTGCTACCGGCGTTCTGGCTGGCGGTATTCACGGTCGTGGTGCTCATTGTGAGCTACACAGTGCGCCCACTGGTTGTCGTTGATGTGGGCGATAACCGCGATGGTGCCTTTTTAGAAAACTTCAATGCTCGCGAGATCGACGCAGCCGGCCCATTCGAGCGGTTTGATTGGCCGGTGGGCGCGGCCTCTATTACTATCCCCGGCAATCGCCAGGGCGTCTGGCTGGCGCGCATTGTAGCCCGACCTGATGCCGATCCGATCATCTTGCAGCGCGAGTCGGCGGCGGCAGTGAATGGCGTGCGCGTCGAGATGCCGCGCCGTAACGGGAACGAGATGTTCGTCAAAATTCCCTCCCATATTGCAGCGGCACCGACTCTCACCTTTGAGCTGGTTTCGGCACTGGTCGGCGGTGAAACGCCGCCTGCCGGAGTACCGCTGGCCGTCGAGCTGGCACCGGCCCGTACCTATCGCTGGAGTACCGATCAAAGCGAGATTCACTTTCCGCGCCTTGGACAGGGTACCTGGATTGTACGGCTTGATGCGGTCGTCGCTCACCCTGACGGTTCACCGGTCAATGGCCGTATCCAGATCAACGGTGTCGAGCTGGCACGCTTACCGGAACAACCACAGTTACGCCGTCTGCAATTGCTGGTGCCAGCAGCGTTGATGGGGAGTGGCGATCTGACTGTATCGTTGCAGGCCGATCCGTTTCGCGATCCCCGTCCACTTGGCGTGTTGATCGCCGATGTTGCCGTGGCTCCGGCCGCCAGTTCCTTGCTGGCAACAGTGATGCCACCACCGATGGCCCTCGGTCTGGGACTGTTTGTTGTTATCGGGATGTTTGCCTGTCTGGCCCTGCTAACCGTAGACTTGCAACGACGCTGGTGGCTCGATGCTACCGGCTGGGCTGCAGTGGCAATGGCGCTGGTCGTCGTTGGTGCAGGCTGGGCACTGGTGGTCTATCGCTTCCCCGGCGGTCAGATGATTGACCGTCTCGCTGCGCTAACGGTGCTAAGTCTGGCTCTAACGCTGCTGATGCGACCGCTCACGCGCTGGTTGTTGCGACAAACCGGCGTCAGCGTCACTCCTGCATTCACGGCAACGCTGCTAATCGTCTTTCTGGTGGGATTCTGGCTCAAAGCGATTGGCATGCTCTATCCTTACTTTGTCGGGATCGATGTCTTCTGGCACATGGACAAGGCGCGACGGATTTTGTTTGACGGCGCTTTACCACTCTACTACAGTACCAACAGCCCGCTGAATGAGACGACCATGCCTGTGGCTGAGTGGGGCCGGAACCCGCCGGTGATTCCGTATTCACCCTGGTTCCACATCCTGGCGACAGCCTATGCCATCTTTCCATGGCCGATGGAAATGACGGCCAACTTCGTGAGCCTTTTGATGGATATGTCGCGGGTCGTGCTGATCGCGGCGATTGCGTTGAAGGCAGGGTTGTCACAGCGAGCAGCGCTGCTGGCAAGTGTGACGTATGCGGTGCTGCCGGTGACCTATCTGCTCCATATCTGGGGGAATGTGCCAACTGCCGCCGGCTTGTGGCTCAGCCTGCTGGTGCAGACGACGATCCTGCTGGCGTGGGATCGGCTGGGTGAGTGGAAGGTACAGGTCTGGTTTGTACCGCTACTACTGCTAACCTTCCTGGTCTACACGGTTACCGGGGTCTTCACCGGGATATTCCTGGTGGTGCTGACTCTGCTCATCTGGCTCAATGCCCGGCGTGGCCCGGCGTGGCAGGCGTTGCTGCCGGGATTACGTCCGCTTTGGGTGGCGACGGCAGCGGCAATCGGGCTGGCGATTGCGATCTACTATGGGCAATATTTCCAGCCTATCGTTGAGCGAACACTGCCGTACATGGCGACAGTCTTTACCCGTGGCCCAGAGACGGTCGGTGTGTCACGGCCACCATTTCTGGAATATCTCTGGTCATTCGTGCCCCACCTTGGTTACCATATCTGGCCCAACCACTACCTGTACTACGGTCTGGCGATTCCGCTGATCTTCTTCGTGCCGGGGTATTGGGCGATGCGCTCACAGCCGCTGCTCTGGCTGGTGGCGTCGGCCTGGGGGACCGTCGCGCTGCTCTTCTTAATTGCCGGCTATCGCATTTCGATGGTCGATAAGCAGCTCTTTTATCTCATTCCGCTGATCTGTCTGGCCTGGGCAATCATGGCTGATCGGTTGTGGGTGCGCTGGCCAGGTCGCTTATTCGTACTGGCGATGCTTGTCCTCTCGCTGGGGAGTGCGCTCTGGTTGTGGGTGATGCGGATCAGTATTTCGCCGGTGCAGAATTAGGTTCGTCGGTATGAGTGAATTGATTGAACGGATTGATGAACAACTGGCTGCGGCGATTGATCCGTGGCTGCAACACATGACCTGGCGACGCGATTTTGCCGCCTGGCGCGAGCGCCGGTTGCATCAGGAACAGTACCAGGCCGAACGCCTGGCGCAGGTGCAGCAGGTGATGGGCCTGGTGTCCGGCCTCCGTATCCTCGATCTGGGGGCGGGAATGGGCGGATTTGCAGTGGCGGCAGCACTGGCCGGAGCACAGGTCACCGCCTGCGAATACAATCCGGCGTACTGTCGGATTATTCGCCTGCGGGCAGCCCGCTATCAGTTGCGCCTGCCAATCATCAACGCAGCCGGTGAAGCCTTGCCGTTGCCGGATGCAGCGTTTGATCTGGCGGTTGCCTGGGACGTGCTCGAACACGTCCAGGACCCCATCGCCGTGTTGCGCGAACTGGCGCGGGTATTGCGACCGGGTGGACATGCGTTGATCACCGCCATTAACCGGCGGGCATGGATCGATCCGCACTACCACATGCGCGGTATTAACTGGTTGCCCAGGCCGGTGGCTGAACTGGTGATCGAACTGCGCGGACGAACCAAGCGCGGGGCGGCGTTTCGCGATATGCAACGGCTCAGTTCAATGCACTACTTTCACTACCACGAACTGGTGCGCATTTGTGAACGACTAGGCTTTCGCGTTACCGACCTCCGTGAACAGGCATTACTGGCCGGCAACTTACCGAGTCGTCGCCCCTTGCGGCGGGCAATCCGGCGCGTCTTGCGCCAGATCGGGCTTGAACAGGCGGCGTACCGCTGGCAGCGACGCTTCTACACCGGGATGTTTGAACTGGACCTGCGCAAGGAGGGTGTATGACGGCGCAGCGTCCGTCGCTGGCGACCCAGGTATCGCGGGCGGTGTTGTGGAATACCCTCTTTGCGCCGTTACGGTTGCTGGCCGAGGTTGTAGCCACCCTGGTCAAACTCAACCAGCTCTCGCAGGCCGGTTTCGGTTTGATCACGCTGGTGCGCGGAGCCAGCAACCTGTTCGGGACGGCCCTTGATCTGGGGATCGCCCGTGCACTACCAAAATATATTCCAGAAACCGAGCGTATCGGTGGCGCACGGGCCGCTCGACGGCTGTTTCTGCTGGTCACCACGTTACAACTGGCGATCCTGGTGATCATTGCCATTGGTTTGATCGTTGCCCACCGGCAGATCGAGGGCTACCTGCAAGGACTCCTGCGCGGTGACATGACGGTCGAGGCAGTAGCCCGGGCCGAACTGAGCCAGTTTGTGGCTGAGTTTCACTGGCTGATTATTGGCGCGATCATCATTCTCTTGGGGCTGGGGGCACTCTACGATCTACTCATGGCAGTTCTGAGTAGCTTCTTCCGGCAAAAGGCGTGGAACAGTATTGCGCTGGTTGCCGGGTTGCTCCCCCAAATTCTGGTCGTCGTCGCTATTCTGGCCCTACCCGAACGCTGGGATATTCTGGGGGTGTTGATCGCAATGGTCATCGCGCCGGCAATTGCCGTGGCGCTGGCAGGCTGGCAGGTGTGGCGCCTGCAAGCCGGGTTAACTGAAGAGTCTGCTCCCGGTATCCTGACCGATTTGCGTGACAGTCTACGCGATCTGCGCCGGGCACTCCCCCCCGGTTTTGTCCGCTATGCCGGCGTTTCGTATGTCATGACGGCGACCGATTTTATTGCCAGTTTCGAGTTCATCAACTTCTTCAACAGCGATATTCGTGATGTCTCGTTGCTGGCTGCCGGTGCGTTGCTGGTACGCATGGCACTGAGCTATCTCTACACACCACTGGTCGGGGTGCAGGTACCGCTGTTCACGCGGGTACGCCAGGGTGAGGGCGGCACCACCAACGGCGCCTACCAGTCACTGATCCGCCTGCAACTCCTGCTGATGGCACCGGGCGGGGTTGGGTTGATGCTACTGGCCGGGCCAGGATTGCTGGTCATCAGTCCCCAGTATCTCGACGCTGCACCAATCGTGTGGGTGCTGACGCCCTGCCTGTTTGGCGAGAGCATGCTTACCACCGCCCATAATGCACTCATGGTCAATGAGCGCCTGGGAACGGTGCTTACCGCCCGGCTGGTGGCCTTACTGACCGTGGTAATGCTCGGATTCTGGCTACCGGCGCAGTTTGGGTTATTGGGCATGGCGCTGACGTTTGGCCTGGCGCGCATCGCAGCCGGTCTCTGGGTAACGCTTGCCGGTATGCGAGGGCTGGGCTTGCGCTGGCCGTGGCGTTTCACGCTGCGCGTGAGTATTGCGACGGCGTTGATGGGGCTGGTGGTCGCCGTGCTGCGCAACCTGATCGCCCTGCCGGCGGGTGATGTTGACCTCCTGACACGTCTGGGACTGGCCCTGCAATTGCTAATGCTAGCTGGAGCCGGTGCGCTGATTTTCCTCGTCGCACTGCGGCTGGTCGGCGGTCTGGAACCGGCAGACCGCGATCAGGTGTTGAAATGGCGACTCCCGTTCCGCAGCGTGATTCGGCGCCTGATCTGAGGGACTCTGTGATGCGAGAGCACCAAGGCCTGTTGACAGCCTCTGTTCGTCCGTGGCATTTCCTGAGCGATACGCACAAAATAGCTCTTATGCGGATAGGAGCAGCGTATCTGGCGATCACGTTCCTGGTGATCGGGATCAACTGGTTGCTGGCGAACGTTAGCCAACCGTTGACTCTCGCCCCGGCGAGTGCCAGCCGCTGGCTGCTGGCCGGATTGAACCAGGTCGAAACGAGCGAATTTGGTGATTTTCGCTGGACAGATGGCGAGAGTCGGGTGTGCATTGATGGGGTTGGTTATGCCCCGCGTAGTCTGGTCCATGTACGACTGGCGGGTGGCTATGCCCGCGCGCTTGGTACCGAAACCGCCAGTCTGCACGTCGGGCAGGCAGCGCCTGTTACTGTCGCCCTGGCACCAGAATTGCGTCGTTACACCCTGTTGACCGGTTCTGATCAACAGCCGGGAGCAGCGGTGTGTTTAACTATTCAGAGCAACGCAGTTCGCGATCCGAACAATCCGCGCTGGCTTGGCGTTCCCTTCCATGGCTTGACCGTCCAGCCACTTGCGGCGGCAGGTGCCGTGATGCCGGCACCACAGGCGTTGGCCGTTGGCCTCGCGCTGGCGATTGGCTGGCTGGCAATCTTGCATCTGAGTGGTGTGCCACTCTTGCTGGCAACCATCATAGTAACGCTTGGCAGTGGTCTGATCGGGTACAGCCTGGCCGCTGGGCTGGTGCCGTTCGGTGCCGGTACCCTGCGCTGGGCCTTGCCAACGGTCGGCGGTATCTGGATGGGTGTGGTCGGCCTGGCAATAGCCCGCCGGTGGCCGCTGCGTCAGGATTGGCTCAATGAACTGGCTGCCATCCTCTTCTGGAGTATTGCCATTCTCGGCGCATTCTGGCTGCTGCAACGGATCAGTGGCCACAGCGGAGTCTGGCCACTCAAATCGCGGATCGATCCCTCACCAACGTGGTGGGTGGTATTGCCGATTGCGGTTGCTATCATCTGGTTCGTAGTCGGCTTCCGCTGGCTGCACCGTCCGCTCGCGCCGGTACCGGTGGTGGTGTATACCCTGATCGGTGCATTCGGTTTGCCGGTATTATTTGACATAATTGTTCATGGGTTGGATGCGCCAATTGCTCTCTTTCGTGACAGCCCCTACGAATACCTGCGCGACACGCCGCAGGTGGCCGGCGATCCACTCGGTTTTCTGGCCAACTTCGAGACGATTGCCCCTGGCCTTTCGGTGCATGGCAGCACTCACCCACCGGGCGCGATCCTGTTCTTGTGGCTGATAGAGCAGCTTTTCGGCGCGGGGGCAGTGGCAACCAGTTGGATCACGATTGTTCTCACCGCCTGCCTGCCGTTGATTGCGGTCTGGCTTGGCTGGCAGTTGGGAGGGGGGCGGCTGGGACTGATGGCGGGCATGATCGCTGTTGTGCTTCCCGGTCAGATGGTGTACGGTGTCACCTCGCTGGATGGCGTGTTCAGTCTGTTGATCGCCACCGGTGCAGCCGCCTTCTTTCTCGCCCTTGAACCACCGTATCGACTGTGGCTGGCGGTTGTTGCCGGCCTCGCAATTGCTGCTGCGCTCTTTATGACCTACGCGGCCACCCAGCTCTTCTTCTTTGGCGTTGCCGCAGTCGGGTTTGCGCTGGTGCGTCATACACCGCACCAGGGATGGCGCACGACGCTGATTGCACTTATCCGCCAGGGTGTCGTGACCGCCGGGATTATCATTGTCATCTACCTGATCATCTTCGTCACCACCGGTTTCAATGTCATCAGTGCATCACGAACCGCAACAATGATCAACGGCGAGATGATGGAGCGTTTTCGCGAATACGGGCCACCGCCAACGCCGTTCCTGCCCCCCAGCTACGACTATTACCTGCGGTTTGCGGCAGCCAACCTGGTTTCGTATCTGGTCTTTCTGACCCCGTGGGCACTGGCTGCACTCAGCATGCTCTATCTGCGGGCAGGTAGCGTCGGCTGGCAACCACAGTGGGCAGCCTTACTGGGAGCGCTGGGGGTCTTTGTCCTTGGCATGTGGCTGAGCGGCCTGTTCAACCGCGAGGTTGAACGAATCTGGATGTTTACCTACCCGCTGGCAGCAGTTCTGGTGGCATACCAGATCGGTGATGGAACGGAACGCCGGCAACGGTGGCGGCTGGCCATCTATCTGGGTTTGACCCTGGCCTTGTTTGTGGTGATGAAATTGACGCTCTACACCATCTGGTAAGGTATGCGCATCGCCCTCTACAACCTGACCACCACCACCAAAATCGGTGGGGTAGAGAGTTTTGTCTGGGACCTGGCTCGTGAACTGGCCCAGCGCGGTCATGCGGTTGATATTTTGGGTGGGGTCGGGAATCGACGCGAAACGGCACCGGGAGTACGTGTGCTTACCTTCCCATTTATTTCGCGTCGCTTCTGGCAGGCGTTCCCGCTGCTGCGCCGGGCTTATGCCGAAGCAAAGCTGCTGGAGCGGCTGACGATGGCGGTTGCCGCACTCCCCACCCTGGTGCGCGAGAAGTATCAGATTATCCATCTGCAAAAACCGTATGATCTGGCACCGGCGCTACTGGCACGCCGGCTTAGCGGAGCGCGCGTCATCCTTGGTTGCCACGGTGAAGACTTTTACCGTGGCGATACCTGGCTGGCACGGCGAGTGGACGCTGCGGTCTCGTGTTCGCGTTTCAATGCGCAGACGATTGCCGGTCGCTACGGCTTCATGCCGGAGGTGGTTTTCAACGGGATTGATACCAGTCTGTTCCGTCCACAGCCACCTGATCCAACTCTGCGCGAACGGCTTGGCGTGTCGTCGACCGTGCCCCTGCTCCTCTTTGTTGGTCGGCTCCAACCGTGGAAAGGGGTAGAGACGGCAATTCGGGCACTCTGTCACATCGATCAGGCAATCCTGGTCATTGCCGGTGATGGCGAAGATCGGCCACGGTTGGCGGCGATTGCGCGTGAACTCGGAGTGAGTGAACGGGTTCGCTTTCTGGGGAGTGTGCCGCGCCAGCATCTGCCGGCGCTCTACGCTACTGTCGATCTGCTGCTGGCAACCAGCTATGCCAGCGAAACGTTTGGCATTGGGCCGGTCGAAGCGCAGGCGTGCGGATTACCGGTTGTAGCAACCCGTTTCGGAGGCTTTCCCGAAGTCGTCGCCGAGGGTCAGACCGGGCTACTGGTACCGCCTCGCGATCCGGCGGCGCTGGCTGCGGCTGTCAATAGTCTGCTCTCCGATCCGGCACGTCGGGCAGCGCTGGCCGCGGCTGCGCCGGCGTGGGCAGCCCAGTTTGCCTGGCCGGCGGTAGTGGATCGGATCGAGGCGGTCTATCGGGCTGTCCTGCAAACTAACTGACGGTACGGTTTACCGGTTATCGTTACTCTACAACAACGTGTGACAAGCCATGCGCATTTTGATCATTGGACTTGGCGGTATCAGTCGTCATTTTCGTAACTGGCCCGAACGCACCCTGGGACAGGCACTGGTGGCCGCCGGGCATGAGGTGATGGCACTTACGTACTGGCAACCCGATCAGCCCCATCTCGGCCTCACGGCTCGCAGGGAAGAGATTGATGGCATTGTGGTACGGCGGGTACGACCGCAGATCTGGCCCGGACGTGAAACGATTGCTGCGCTTGAGTCGTTACCGCGCCCCGACATTGCCCACATCATCCATCCGCGCAACGTCCTGGCATTGCAGGCCGTGCGCTGGCTGCGCAGACACAACATCCCCATCGTGTGGACATGGCTCGGCCCCTACCATGATCGCTGGCTGGTTGCCGACCGGGAACGGCCTTACGAATCTTCCATCCATCCCGAACGCTTAATCTACTCGTTACCGCAGATCGTTCGGCGTGGTTTACGCGACTGGCAGTGGCGTGATCACTGGCGCAACTACGCCATTCACCGCCCGTTGCGCGATGTCGCTGCCTTCATCCCCTGTTCACACCACGAAGCGCAGGTGTTGCGCTCACTCGGTTTCAATCAACCGATGACAGTCGTTCCGCTCTGGCTCGACATGCACTTTATGAACGGGCCGGCACCGATCCTGGAACCGACCTTTACCTATCCGATCATTCCCTACATCGGCCAACTGACCCCCCGCAAAGGCTATGATCTGCTGGTTGCCGCAATGCCGACGATCATTGCCCGCTATCCACAGGCCAGCTTCGTCTTCGTCACCCATAACCCTGCGCAACGTGCCGAGCTGCAACGGCTGGCCGCCGAGGCCGGTGTCGCGGCAAATCTCCACTTTCTCGGTACGCTGAGTGAGGAACAAAAGCTCGCCCTTCTGCGCGCCAGTGCCGTCTTACCGTTTCCATCACGCTACGAAGGATTCGGGCTGCCTGTTCTGGAAGGCATGGCCGCCGGTGTACCGGTCGTCAGCACCGATATTCCGGTCATTAATGAACTTATCCGCGACGGAGAAGATGGTCTGCTTGTCCCCTACAACGACGCGGCTGCACTGGCGAACGCAATCCTTCGCCTGCTCGATGATGAGGCACTGCGGGCCCGGATCATTGCTGGTGGGCGGCGAGCAATAGCCGAACGGTTTGCACCACAGCGACTGGTTACTCAGGTGTTGGCAGTCTATGAGCAGGTGGTCAGGAGTGGCAACACGTCGTGAAGGGCTGGTCAATGATTGCTTCGTGGGAGTTGTATTACCAGTATGCAGAAGCAGGCGGGTAGTAGCAACACGTGGTGAAAGGGCTGGTCAATGATTGATTGTCTCGGCGATGACACACCGTATGAACCAGATTTGATATAACACCCGCATCGAAACATCCTCGCCTATATCTATCTCTTCTAGCCCACTTCCCATCTCCTATTTCCTCACTCCTATTTCCTCACTCCTATTTCCTCACTCCTATTTCCTCACTCCTATTTCCTCACTCCTATTTCCTCACTCCTATTTCCTCACTCCTATTTCCTCACTCCTATTTTCCCCTCCCACTTTGACAGACAGCGCCGTATTCTTTATCATAACAACACTCTCCTGAATCTACGCCATGCTGCGTACATGTTTCCCGTTCCCCGTTGATCTGAAAAAGATGTTGCTTTTCGCAATTGGAGTAGAGCAATGCATCAAGATATTTCATTGTTGGCAAATCTGGCTATTGCATTGATGGTGGCCTTCGCCGGTGGCTTGCTGGCCCGCAGAATTGGCCTGCCGACTATCGTCGGCTACCTGCTGGCCGGGATGGCGATTGGCCCGTTTACCCCTGGCTTTGTCGGTGATGTTGAAGACATCAGCCAGCTTGCCGAAATTGGCGTGATCTTTCTGATGTTTGGGGTTGGTCTCCATTTTTCTCTGAAAGATTTGTGGGCTGTGCGCCAGGTGGCATTGCCGGGCGCAATCTTGCAGATGACGATTGCCACTGCGCTGGGGTTTGCGCTCAGCCAGGTGTGGGGATGGAACCCGTTGTCGGGTCTGATCCTTGGTCTCTCCATCTCGATTGCCAGTACGGTGGTGCTATTGCGGGGATTGATGGATAACGGCTTGTTGAGCACCAGTGCCGGACGGATCGCCGTCGGCTGGCTGGTGTTGGAAGACCTGGCAACGGTGTTGATCCTGGTGTTGTTGCCGATTATCTTTGGTGGTCAGGGAGAGCAATCATTCCTATCCGGCACCTTCTCGCTGCTAAAGGCCGCCCTGTTTGTGGTCGTGATGCTCTTCATCGGCAGACGACTCTTGCCGAAGCTACTTGACATAATTGCGAGCACCCGATCCCGCGAGTTGTTCATTCTCGCCGCGGTTGCCATTGCTCTGGGGACAGCGTTTGGTGCCGCTGCGTTCTTCGATGTCTCGCTGGCCCTGGGGGCGTTTCTGGCCGGTGTAGTGCTGAGCGAGTCACAGTTTAGCCATCAAATTGGCGACGATGTGCTTCCCTTCCGCGAGACATTTGCTGTGATCTTCTTCGTCTCGGTAGGAATGATCGTGAACCCGCTGTACCTGTGGGCAAACGCTGCACAGGTGCTGACCCTAACCGCCCTGATTGTGTTGGGCAAGGCATTTTTCACTCAGTTGCTCGGTTTTATGCTGCCGGCCAGTGGCCGCACGATGCTGATCGTCGCTGCCGGTCTCAGTCAGATCGGCGAGTTTTCCTTCATTCTGGGAAAGGCCGGGATGCGGCTTGGTTTGCTCTCGCAAGACCAGTACTCGCTGATACTCGCGGGCTCGCTGCTGTCGATAATGGTGAATCCGCTGATGTTTCGTTCTATCAAACCCATCGAACGACTCATGCAGCGACTGTCGCCGCGCCTCTGGGAGCGCTTCGATAGCCATCCCCTCCAGCCCGCCGATCTGGCCCTCCCCAAAGAGGGGCACGTGGTAGTGGTTGGCTATGGGCGGGTTGGTCAACACATCGTTACCGTCCTTGAACGGCTGGGGATTCCGCGCCTGGTGGTTGAGATCGATTCGGGGCGGGCTGCCGAATTTAATGCCCGTGGTGTTCCCACGCTCTTCGGCGATGCTGCCAATTCCGACGTGCTAATCCATGCGGGTCTGGAACGAGCGCGGGCGCTGGTGGTGACCCTGCCCGACGAGACGGCAACCGAGATGGTGGTGGCAGCGGCGCGCAAGATCGCGCCGAATCTCCCGATCATTGCCCGTGCGGCGACAACGAAGGGGGTAGGCCGGCTGCTCAATCTCGGTGCGCACGATGTCATTCACCCCGAACTGGAAGGCGGTCTGGAAGTTATGCGCCATACGCTGCTCTGTCTGGGGTACCCGGCCACTCAGGTGCAGGGCTATACCGATGCCGTGCGGCGTGACGAGTATGATACCTCGGTCTCCAGCCCTGCCGAGCACCAGGCGCTCGATCAAATGGTACGCGCTGCACGCGGGATCGAGATTGCCTGGCGGCTGGTTGGCGAACGCAGTCCAATCGTCGGCCAATCGCTGGCCGAAGCGAATATTCGTGCCCGCACCGGCGCCTCGGTGATCGCGCTGATCCGCGATCAACAGCTCATTGCCAACCCCAAGTCGAGTACCATCTTCCGCCCCGGTGATCTGCTCGGTCTGATCGGTGAGAGCGATCAGATCGCGGCTGCCGAGCAGTTACTGGCCGACACCCCGGCACCAGCACTGGCGCTGGCCGAGGAGCGTACCGTGTGAGGGGGGGCATATCCTGCGGGGGGAGTGGGGAATGGGGAGTAGGGAGAGGAGATGGGCATGCTCCGTATGGCTTCCGGTCACCGCGATCCTGGCCCCCCTCCTAGCCCCCCGCTAGGGGGAGGAGCCGAGCGAGTGCCCCCCAGCGGGGGGAAGCGGCGCAGGTGTTCCCCCGCCCCCAGCGGGGGCGGGCTGGGGTGGGGGTGATCCTTCAGTGCCACCGGCCACCAACCCGACGGATGGCCCCGACACCCCGCCCCCAGCGGGGTGGGCTGGGGTGGGGGATATACACCCCTCTCCCGCGTGCTACGCGGGAGAGGGGCCGGGGGTGAGGGCTTACCCCTCATACACCAGCTCAAGCGCACCGCTCCGCGCCTGTTCGACGAAGAGCAGCAATTCGTTCTGGGCCGTCAGCCATGACACCGGCAGTTTATACTCCTCTTGTGGCCCAATCTGCCAGAAACGCCCGCAATTCTGGCCGTTGAGCCAGATTTGGCCTTTGTCGAGCGTGCCGGGGCGCACCGCCAGTCGGCGCAGGTTCGTCGGCAGGTCACTGCGCGCAAACACAGCCTGTACAAAAGCGGGGCCGGTTGGCGGCGCCGGTTGATCGCTCACCGTCACACCGGCCCGGAAACTCCAGCGCGCCGGTAGGGGCCGCTCAGCGTCGTAGCTGATAAGGGTCGCTCGCCACGGCGCACCGGCGTAGTTGAGAATCTGCAAGGCCAGCGTGTTGATCCCTGGTCTAAGCAGGTCGGTGATGTCGGTGGCGATGAAGCCACCGCTGCGGTGGCGACTGAAACGCTCGACGGCAATGCCGTTGACGAAGAATGCACCCGAATTGCGGTCGCCGGTGATGTGGACGCGGTAGCGTCTGCCGGCAACAACTTCGATGGTGCGAATCAGCCAGACCATCGGCCCCGCCCAGGCAAAGCGACCGAGATGTACGTTGACTGCATCGGGGCGGGCCGCCCATGGCTTGACGTTGGCAACGGCTTCACCGGCGAACTGCACCTCTTGCCAGTAGGCCGCCCAACCGTCCGAGATGTCGGCCTGAGCGCCATCAAGGTACAGGGGCGCCAGTAATCCTTTTCGTTCCCCCAGATTCAAGCCGTAATTGAAACGGCCCAGATTATCGACCAGCAGCCGCAGATCGTGCCGACCGGCAGGCAGGCTGAGGGGCAGCGTGTAGCGTGGCCCATGCGGATGCACACCGAGGACGCCGATAAATTCGCCGTTGAGCAACACAAGGGCGCGGTCGTTGAGTTCGGGTACAGCCAGGACGGTATCTAACGGCGCGGTCAAGTCTACTTCCGCTCGATACCAGCCGTAGCCATACGGGCAGCCGATCTGTTCGAGAGGGGCAGGGCCGGGAATCGGCTGCCAGTCGGTGTCGGCAGTCGCTTCCAGCACTGCAAAGGCGCGGGTAGGCAACATCGTGCGTTGAACCGGCGCGGCTGCCGGCAACGGTTGACTACCGTAGCGTTCGGCCAGGCGTTGTGGCAGCAACTCGATCAACAAAGCGTGATCTTCCCAGGCCACTTCAATCCGGCGTCCGTCAGCCGTAATCCAGTACTCGATCTGGAGCGTCTGATCGCGTAAACGCACTCTGGCCGTCAGTCCGGCATCATCGGCGTGAATGCCAACCGGTGGACTGGGAAGCTGCAAGGTCAGGTTGCCCTGCTCACCCTCGTGGCCGTAGATAACCAGCGTGCCCTGATCGGGCCAGTAACCGAGGATGCGCCCGGTATGGCCGGTGATGGTAATCCCGCTCTCACCCAACGGCAGATTGGCAAAGATAGGCCGGATACTCGTTGGCTCAACTTCAACACTCAGGTGTTCGCCATCGGGCAGAAAGACCTCGTAACTGGTCGCTTCCAGACCGGGATTCATCAGGAAGGTGGCACAGAACTGTTGCCACGCGGGTGGCGCCGAAGGGCCGGCGCGCACGGTACGGTACGGCTGGGCACCGCCCTCACTCCTTCCGGCAACAGCCATCGGCGCTATCACCGTCATCCCGCCGGGAATCGCATCGGCCAGCACTGCCGAAAGCTCGGCCCCGAAACAGCTTAGGAAGAGATGATGACGGCGGGCAACCAGCGCCTTTGCGGTCAGCCGACCATACTCATCCACCGGAGCGTCATAGTCGTAGCTGGTCGTCATATGGATCAGGTCACCGCCGACGGTACGCCCACCCCAGAAACCGAAATTGGTGCCGCCGGCCCACATCCAGTGACTGAAACCGGCACATCCCACGGCGGTAAGCTGGTGGAGAGTCATGTCGAGTTTGGCCGCAGTCTTACGGGTCTGGCGATGGCCGCCCCAATTGTCGAACCAGCCACTCCACAACTCCGACACGATCAGCGGATTATCGGGCCAAAGCTGGCGGGTTTGCACCAGCTTCTCAGCAATCCCACTCCAGCCATTGCGAAACTCTGGATAGCCGGGCATTGCCCCCACACAGGTGTACTGGGGAACGACGATACCGCGCTCCAGGGCGGCCTGAGCCAGTGTCTGTTGATGCGTATCGGCTCCGTACACCCCCGACGCCCAGTGCTCATTCTCGATCTGGCAGAGAATAATCGGGCCGCCGTGCGGATACTGGCGCGGCACCAGGATCGGCATCAGCGTATCGAACCAGCGCAACACCGCATCGCGGAACGCCGGATCATCGCTGCGCAAACGCATATCACCGCTGGCCGTCAACCAGGCCGGCAAACCACCATTCTCCCATTCGGCGCAGATGTATGGGCCGGGGCGCACAATCGCTTTCAGGCCCAATTCGTGACACAAATCGAGAAACGCCCCCAAATCGGCTTCCTCGCTAAAATCGAACTCACCGGGTTGTGGTTCGTGCCGGTTCCATGGGATCACCGTATCAATGGTATTGAGACCGGCCCAGCGCGCCTGTTCGAGCAGCGGTCGCCACTCGGCCCGCGGCCAGCGAAAGTAGTGGACACAACCGGAGAGCAGATAAAAGGGTTTTCCATCAAGCTCGATGCCGTTACGATGAACGCGAACGGAGTGCTGCATATACACCTCACAGCTCTGTTGTTTTATGGGATTGACCGGTTCATTGGCCCGACCGTTCATCCTGTCGCTCGAAGAGCGGCATCTGCTCAAGCGGCGCCGGTACATCGGTGAGAGCGACTGGCCCTTGATGAATCGCACCACTCCAGTAGTCACGCCAGACGCCTGCCGGCAGGTAGACATCGCGCCGGCGCTGACCAGGGCGGACAACCGGTGCCACCAGATAGCGAGCACCGAGCAGGAACTGATCATCGCAATGCAATGCCTGCGTATCCGTTGGCGCGTACCAGAAGAGGGGGCGCACAAGTGGTGTGCCGTCGCGCAGATTCTCTTCGATCAGCGTTGCCAGATACGGCGTCAGATCAACGTGGAGCTGCGCATACTGGCGGCAAATAGCGTCAACCTCGGCGCCGTACTGCCACGGATGAACGCTGAATTGCATCGTTGGCAACAACGCACAGAGTTGCGTCCAGCGCACCATCAGCTCGCCATCCGGCACCTCATCCTGATACGCATTCCCGCCGATCATATCCGGCAGCACAAACGGATAACCACACAGACTGAGCGTCAGCGCCTGTGTTAGCACACTGTGCAGACCATTATCAATCCCCCAGCGACTCCACTTATCCCACTCGCGGTAGAGAATGCCACGCCGCTGACCGCGCCAACCGACGCGCACCTCGGTATAGGCAAAGTGATCGGCCACAAATTCGGTGTAGCGGTCGGCATAGCGACGGCGCGGCTCGCGCGCGTAACAGATGGCATCGGGCGGGATAAAATTGGCTTCACCGGCATCAAACTTAAACCCATCGACCCCGGTCTCTGCCTGAAGAGCACGTAGTTCACTGAGCCACCACGCCACCGCTTCAGGATTGGTCATATCGAGCACACCGCCGTAGCCCTGCCACCACCGCACCAGATAAGGTGCATTATCGGCGGGATGACGGATCAAATAGCCGCGCCGTGCCGCGACCGCAAAGGCTGGGTCAGCCGGATCGAAAAACGTTGGTGTCCAGAGCGTCACCTTAAAACCGGCTGCGTGCAGCTCATCCACCATCGCCCGCGGATCGGGGAACTTCCGCGGATCGAACACATACGCCCCATAGCCCCGTTGCCAGCGATCATCAATCTCCAGCACCGAGTAGGGATAACCACGGGCAACGATCTGAGCTGCAAAATCGGACACATCCCGTTGCGTGACCGGCATCTTATAATGTGCCCAGGTCGTCCAGATCGGGCGGCTAAACAACTCCAGCGGTGGCGCAGCGGACGGTCGGCCCAACAGTGGCAGTGCCGTGTAAAACGCAGCCGGCGCATTGGCTGCCAGGATCACCTGGGCAACCAGGGCCGGGCCAGGCGCGGCATAGCGTTCATCGAAGCCGAGCGTAGGCGGCGGTGGTGCCTCGCGCGCAGTGATACGTAACAACCCATCACCGTCGCGGTTCATCGTCACTGCCAGCTCTCCATCACCCTCTTCCAGCCAAATCGCAGCCCCGGCAGCATTTACCCAAAAGGGAGTCGCGATATTCAGCGTACCGTCACGACCATGGTCAATTGGCTCGAACGGATCGGAGATCACCACACCACGGTCGAGCGGCCAATGCTGAAACACGCGCTCACCCATACCGTACCAGGGGCGTCCTGGTTCAAGCTGCCATTCAACCCGCAGTGCCGGCAGATGGGGCGGGCCAGACCAGCTCAAGCGAAAGCCGATGGGAGTCGTCTCAATTGTCAGGCGCAGTATCACCTCTGGGCGCGTGGTCGCGTAGTGAAGACGAGCCTGATGGTCGGTAACATCAGCACTTACAACGCCGGTAGTCGGTATATCCGTACCGTAGGCATACGCCGTCGCCCCTCGACAGCACAAGACCGTGCGGCCTTCGTGAGTAAAAACGATCTGACCGTGACCATCGAACGTGGCGGTACCGGCTGGGCCGTGAATGACATGTTGCATGACCGTATCTCCATATCACTTCAGTACACGCACTGATGATACCAGATAGCGGCAAGTATGGGGCAAACTCCGAAGAGCGCTGGGGTGGTTGCACCACAGAGGCACAGAGAGCACAAGGTGAGGGGGTACTTCTTTCCCGCGCATCCTGCACGTGTCGCAGCGTTTGGCGTGCGCCAGCCGTGCTTACGATCCGGTGCGTGGCAGGCCGTTACCCATCCTGGTAACGGGGATGCCGGATGTGTTCGTGACGATCATCGAGTCGGTCAGGTATGAATGAGCTGCCTGCGCGTAGACGTTTGATTGTACCAGATTCGTGCCTGCGCACTATCCAACGACCACTTACCAGCTCCTGGCCCGGCGGCAGTATGCTGCTCCAGCCGCGCCAGCACGTGCGGGATGGATTGCCTTTCCCGCGCATCCTGCACGTGTCGCGGCGTTTGGCGTGCGCCAGCCGTGCTTACGATCCAATGCGTGGCAGGCCGTTACCCATCCTGGTAACGGGGATGCCGGATGTGTTCGTGACGATCATCGAGTCGGTCAGGTATGAATGAGCTGCCTGCGCGTAGACGTTTGATTGTACCAGATTCGTGCCTGCGCACTATCCAACGACCACTTACCGGCTCCTGGCCCGGCGGCAGTATGCTGCTCCAGCCGCGCCAGCACGTGCGGGATGGATTGCCTTTCCCGCGCATCCTGCACGTGTCGCGGCGTTTGGCGTGCAGCAGCCATGCTGCCGCAGCAGCCGTGCTTGGTGTCTGGCGAGTATCACGTCGTTCACCCTGCCGGTCACGGCAATACTGTTTGTTCTCGTCACGATCATGAGATGATTAACGAGATAACTTCTACCGCCACATCCTCTGTTGTGTCCTCCGTGTCTCTGTGGTGAACTCATCCCTTGACATCAACACATCCGCGTGCTATACTCCACTTAATCGATTAACCGCTTAATCGTTTAACTAACGAGCGAGAAGACCGTGGCTACGATCAAAGATGTTGCGCGCCGGGCACAGGTATCAACCGCAACCGTCTCCTATGTCCTCAACGGGACCGGTGTGGTTAGTGAGCCAACCCGGGCGCGCGTGTTGGCCGCGGTCGCCGAGCTGGGGTATCAACCCAACCACAGTGCGCGTGCCCTGCGCACCCGCTCGCACACCATCGGCATTGTCGCCCCCGGCATTGCCGGTCGCCTGGCTGACCCGGCAACTGCCGAACTCCTTGCCGGTTTGAGTGAGGCTGCCACCACAGCCGGCTATTGCCTGTTAATTGCATCCCCCACCGCTGCCGAATCCGAAGACGAACTGGCGTTGCGACTGGCCCGAAGTGGTCGGGTTGATGGCCTGGTCGTCTTCGATCTGCGTCGCGACGACGAGCGACCGGCGCGTCTGGCGGCTGCCGGCGTCCCCACCATTGCTATCGGCGCGCCGACTCCCGGTCTCTCCTGCCCGGTTGCCGGTTTTGATCTCCGTGCCGGCGCTGAACAGGCCATCAACCACCTGGCACGGCTCGGTCATCGTCGCATTGCCCTCATCACTGCTGCCTCTGATCTCAGTGTGAGCGAACAGTTCTATGCCGGCTATCGGGCGGCGCTCCATACCCATGGTCTCCGCCGTGAAGCGGCGCTGGTGATCGAGGCCGGGAGCAGTGAAGACGATGGCGTCAATGCGATGCAGGAGCTGCTGGCAATGCGTACTCCACCGACAGCAGTGCTGGCGGCGTCTGATACGCTTGCCTTCGGGGCCATGCACGCTATCCGCGATGCCGGTTTGACGGTGGGGAAGGATGTTTCGGTTGTTGGTTGTGATGATTTGCCCCTGGCCGCTCATACCTATCCACCGCTTACCACACTCCACGCTCCACATCGCGAGCTTGGTACGGTGCTTGCCCGGCATCTGATCGGGCTGGTTGAACGGCGCAACGTGCCGGAAGTAACCCTCCTGCCGTTACGCCTGATCATTCGTCACTCTACCGCTGCACCGGTGCGTGCAGCCGGTTGAGGAATATATCGGTTCTTGTGGCGAGGCGTCTCGCCTCACAAAAGGAGTCAAGCAATGGCCTCGATTAAGTATGACCACGTCTGGAAGCGCTTCGGCGAAGTGACCGTGCTCAAGAATCTCGATCTTGACATTGCCGACGGTGAATTTCTGGTGCTGGTCGGTCCTTCGGGCTGCGGAAAGTCAACCGCTCTCCGCTGTCTGGCCGGCCTGGAAGAGATCACCGAGGGTCGCATCTTCATCGGTGACCGTGATGTGACCGACGTGCCACCCAAGGATCGCGACATCGCGATGGTCTTCCAGTCGTATGCGCTCTATCCCCACATGAGTGTCTACGACAACATGGCCTTCGGTCTCAAACTCCGTCGCGTTCCCAAAGCCGAAATCGACCGCCGGGTGAAGGAAGCGGCAGAGATGCTGAGCATCGGTCATCTCCTCGACCGCAAACCCAAAGCGCTTTCGGGTGGTCAGCGCCAGCGTGTTGCGTTGGGGCGTGCCATCGTCCGCGATCCCGCCGTCTTCTTAATGGACGAGCCGCTCTCTAACCTTGACGCCAAGCTGCGCGTGCAGACCCGTGCCGAGATCAGCAAGCTCCACCAGCGCCTCAAGACCACCTTCATCTACGTGACCCACGACCAGACCGAGGCAATGACCATGGGGTCGCGGATTGCCGTTATGCGTGATGGTATCTTGCAGCAACTCGACACACCCCAGAACCTCTACGACCACCCGGCCAACATGTTTGTGGCCGGCTTCATCGGCAGCCCGGCAATGAACTTCTTCGAGGCGCGCCTGGAGCGCACCGATGGCGGCGTGAGTGTGGTCGTCGGCAAAGATTTCGTCTTGCCGGTACCGGCAAGCAAGCTCGATCACGTCAGCAGCCATATCGGCAAGAACGTCTACTTCGGCATCCGCCCCGAAGACCTGCACGATGCGCATTTCGTGCCCCGTGGTGTTGACGAACGGGCGAAAGTTCACGCAGCGGTTAACGTGGTTGAGCCAATGGGTGCCGAAATCTACGCCTACGTCGAGAACAGCGGCAAAGAGTTCATCGGTCGCTTCGATCCGCGCTCGAACGCTCGCACCGGCCATACCATCGAAGTGGTCTTCGACATGGAGAAGATGCACATCTTCGACCGCGAAACCGAAAAGGCGTTGACATAATTGTACTGAAGAATCCGAGAGGGGCAGGGATCGTCCCTGCCCCTGCTCCGCAATAGTCCACTGCACCCGTCAGGCTAGTTCTTGTGCTCGCCCCGTGTGATAGATTGCACCGCGTTAAAACCATCCGCGCTCAAGCACATCACGTTCATCGGGACTGCGGTCTTCGAGGAGCAATCTCACGTGTGTCAAAAATCGCTCGAACACATCCACAGCGAAGGGATTATCGTTGAGATACCTGGCATACAACTCTTGCCCGGCTACACGTCCTGCATATGACGCAAAGAGACTACGAGTCTGTGCTCCTAAACGTCTGGCTTTGCGAAGAATAAGAACCTCATCGACATCCGTACCCGCTGTACTTACCGGGATCATGTCAAGCCATTCACAAATGATCAGGTACTTTGCACCTGGAACCACCGTTTTGACATCATGCGCTGTAGCACAGGCTTCTTGAAACATTGTTTTATCCAGATTTGTCTTACATTCAGCACAGAGATAAGCAAGACTCACTTCAAGTTGATCAACCCCCTGAGCGTAGTGAGGATCAAATGATGCTTTCAGGTACATTTGCCTGGAAATAGTAAAGTCATGATCCTTTGTTCGTATTCTTGCTTTGGGTGATGTGCTTATCATTCCTGCGGTTGACGTAAAATATATTGCGCCAAAGCACGATTTCATTCCCAGGGTAAGAGTATCTGGAAAGTCTGGAAACGCTATTGATACTAAGATCGGTAGAAACTCTTCAACAACAGTGTTATCAAGTTTAAGCTGGCCCTTTTGCCGGTATAGAAAGTCATTTTCGCTATCAAATACAATATCGAGATCAAGAAATAACCGGTATTCATTCAATAAGCGAACTGCTTCTTTCACAACATCGCTGGTACCGCGAGGTAAGTTCATCAGAGTTTGGCGCCATGTCTGATAACGACTGATAGCTCGTTCAATGCGCTCTCTGTCACCAGATGGTAACTTTTCATTCTGCAAAAGAGCACGTAACTTATTGCCATGCGGAGCAGGATAGATCATAACAGTACTTCTCTGGTTCTCGTTGGATCCAGCACTGGTGATGGAAGTATCTCAGAAAGGCGGTTTATTGCATCAGTGAGAAATATCCTCCGGTCAGCAGGAGTACGCTCAAGCGCTTCATTCAGAACCTCACCGGCAATAGAACGTGCCTGTTGGATGAGCATCTCTTGCGAGGGTAGTTTCCGATCCGAAGGTGGGGTGAGATGGAGAATATCTTCATAGATTCGTTGTCCAAATCTGTTACTGAAAAAACGTTCCTGCTTCAAATGGATATGCATGCCCAGTACACGAACCGCAATCTGCTCGACAATGTGACCGTTAGCAAAGGGGGTCTTTTGCACACGTGACTCCCGGCCGAGGACAAGAATGATGCGCGCAGACCTCCTGCACACCCGGCATATCTCTGCAAGCATGAGCGCTATATCAATACAATATTGGACGACCGTTAGAAAACGATTTTGCCTGAATTTCCGATTGGCACCGATTTCTGATTGTCCGGCAACTAGTGGATTCCAACCGAGTACCTCAATGCCGGTTCGGGCGTTGTGGTGATAATTGAACACGTTCAAGTAGGGTGGCGAAGAGAGTACGAAATCAACTGCTTCGTCGGGAAGGTCTATTCGGCGAGCATCGCCAAACAGCGCTTTGATAGGCGTATTACTGTAAGGTAGGTTCAGAATAATGCGACGGATCGATGTCCATGCCTGGTAAAGTGCATTCTCATCGGATGCATCACCATTGAGCATGACCACAAGAGCGTCGAGCAGGATTCGTATCTGAACATCTGGAATTGTCCGCACCCAATCGAAACCAGACGTCTGTTGATGAGTAGGATGTCTGAACAACGGCATCACAAAAGCGTTTGGATGTGCCCTCATGAGCATGTCTTCTGCGTTACGCACAAGGCTATATCGTTCGGCTACCGGCAGCGCACAGCACTCGTAAAGCCGGGCGAGTACGTAAGCCGCAGGATTAACGTCAATACCGTAAACGGGTGACCCTAGATGAGCAGCTTCGTACAATACAGTTCCACTTCCCATGCAGGGATCGAGAACAGTTCCTCCCTGGGGAGCGTATGACTGCAAAAGTACCTCAACAAGTTGGGGGGAGAACTGACCACGCCATGGTAGAAGGTTTTTTCGCGATCTGGTAGCAATATTCAAAACCTCTTGCGGGAGTGGCGCATCGAACGGCAGGACCTCTCTCCGTTGTGGATGGTATGCTATCGGTGTCTTCATAGTTTCAGCGTCGCTGTACAGGGCAGGTAGATGTATAACCTGCCCCTACCCCATCAACCCCACCGTCTCAGCGAAACCCAGCAACAAATTCATATTCTGCACCGCCTGCCCGGCGGCCCCCTTCACCAGATTATCGATCACCGCCACCAGAATCGCCCGGCCTGGCTCAACCATCTGATAACCGATAACCACATGGTTCGTGTGCTGCACGTGGCGCAGTTCCGGCAACCGTCCAGCCGGCAAGACATGGACGAAAGGCTCAGCCGCATAGGCATCGGCATAGACTGCGGCCAGCGTTGCCTCGTCAACCTCCGGTTTTAAGTTGACATAAATTGTCGAAAGAATGCCACGGAAGACCGGCAGGAGATGGGGGGCAAAGATGATATGCAGGCCGGTCTCCTGCTCCATTTCGGCCAGATGGCGATGGACACGCCCGACATTGTAGGCGCTGAACGTTTCGTGGGTTTCGCCGAAGTGGGTCTTGAGCGACAGCGAGCGACCGGCGCCAGAGACGCCTGACTTACTATCAACAATCACCGTCGAGTCGGCAAGGAGATCGGCGCGCACCAGTGGCACCAGTGGCAGAATGGCGGTCAATGGGTAACAGCCGGTATTGGCAACCAACCGCGCTTGCCGGATCCGCTCGCGATGCAGCTCAGGCAATCCATACACGGCCTGAGCGAGCAACTCCGGTGCCGGATGTTCCTTTCCGCGCCGCGCAGCGTAGACCTGCGGATCACTGATGCGAAAGGTGTCGGAGAAATCGACCACTCTGGCACCCGCAGCCAGCGCTCGTTGC